>ERZ772878.9-NODE-9-length-279066-cov-14.1724_pt1 | contig 279066 bp, 233 predicted proteins | sample MGYA00580578_ERZ772878 | MGnify/ENA primary metagenome ERZ772878 (study PRJEB29015, sample SAMEA2737686) | human gut metagenome | biome: human gut; feature: human-associated habitat; material: faeces | place: China | collected 2012 ...
AAGAGATATGTGTAATGCGTTATTAGAATTAATGAAAGATGAATTAGATGAAAAAAGAGAAGAAGGAATAAGAGAAGGTATAAAAGAAGGGGAATCTCTTGGAGAAAGCAGAATCAATCAGCTGAATCTTAAATTATCCGAACTTAGCAGAAGTGATGAGATTCTCAAGGCAGCAGTGGACAGGGAATATCAGAAGAAGTTATTGAAGGAATTTGGACTTTAAAGACCCAATATCCAGGGGCAGGAACTTGTCAATATCCAAGCTCGATTCTTTGACTTCCGCAGAATGCATCAGAGTGCACTCTGTTTTGTGAAAATATATGAAAGAAATGCATGAAAAGTATAAAAAATCAGAAAATTTACGAAAAGTAAAAATATAGGTTGACAACATTGGGCTCGAGGAGTAAACTACGTGACATAAAAGCAAAGGCGCTTTGAGAAACAGATCTCAGAGTGCCTTTTTCTTTTAATAAAATATGGTACCTATAGATTTGCCGCAAATAGCGGCAGGTCTCAATGACACAAAGGTGTGTCTCACAGCAAGAACCGGTTCAGGGGGGTGATTCAGGGAAGCTGTGGGATGCGCCTTTTTAGTTTTCAGGTATGAGGAGGAAGTAGTATGACACAAGAAATTATTACTCAGATTTCAAGCACAGTCGGAACAGAAGTGTTCGGCATCTGGTTCCTGATCGGAGCTGCATTTGTATTCTTTATGCAGGCAGGATTCGCTATGGTAGAGACAGGATTCACCAGAGCAAAGAATGCCGGTAACATTATCATGAAGAATCTGATGGATTTTTGTATCGGAACAATCGTGTTTATTTTCCTTGGTTTTGGATTATTGCTTGGAGAAGATGCACTTGGCGGACTGGTAGGAATTCCGACACTTGGAATATTCACAGATTATGCAAACTTTGACTGGTCTAATTTCGTATTCAACCTGGTATTCTGTGCGACAGCAGCAACAATCGTATCAGGAGCCATGGCAGAAAGAACAAAGTTTCTTTCCTATTGTATTTATTCCGCAATGATCTCCGCAGTTGTGTATCCGATCGAAGCACACTGGATCTGGGGCGGTGGCTGGCTTTCACAGCTTGGCTTTCATGATTTTGCAGGATCTTGTGCAATCCACATGGTAGGTGGAGCAACAGCATTTATCGGAGCTGCAATGGAAGGAGCCAGAATTGGTAAATTCTCAAGAGATAAGAATGGAAAAGTAACAAAAGTCCATGCATTTCCAGGACATAACCTCGTAATTGGTGCTCTTGGATGTTTCATCCTCTGGTTTGGATGGTATGGATTCAACGGTGCGGCAGCAACAACAGGTCCACAGCTTGCATCCATCTTTATGACAACAACAATCGCACCGGCAACAGCAACCGTTGTATGTATGATCTTCACATGGCTTCGTTATGGAAAACCAGATGTGTCTATGTGTCTGAATGCATCCCTCGCAGGCCTGGTAGCAATCACAGCACCTTGTGATGTGACAGATGGATTAGGAGCACTGATCATTGGAGCAGTTGCAGGAGTTCTCGTAGTATTTGGCGTTTGGTTCTGTGATAATGTAGTGCATGTAGATGACCCGGTTGGTGCCGTAGCAGTTCATTGCTTAAATGGTATCTGGGGAACAATCGCAGTTGGTCTTTTCGCAACAACAAATGCGCCGGAAAGCACACTGAAAGGTCTGTTCTACGGCGGTGGATTCGGACTTCTCGGAACACAGCTTCTTGGTGTAGTAACAGTTCTTGCATGGACAGTTGTAACAATGACAATTATCTTCAAAGTAATTGATATGACAATCGGACTTCGTGTTTCAGAGGAAGAAGAGATTGTTGGTCTGGATGCTAAAGAGCATGGTCTTGCATCAGCTTACGCAGGATTCAGTATCATGGATATTACAGAAGGTGCAATGAATGAAAATGAAAACACAGATCTTGGAGTAGCAGATTATGACGCAGCATCTCCGATTCAGAGAGCAGCATCTGTACCGGTAGCGGGACCGGTAGATGCAGATACAGGAATGCACAAAGTAGTTATTATTGCAAAGCTTTCCAAGTACGAGCGCCTGAAAGGAGCATTGAACAATCTTGGTGTAACAGGAATGACAGTGACTCAGGTTATGGGGTGTGGTATCCAGAAAGGTGCCGGCGAGAAATATCGTGGAGTTGAGATGGACATAACTGTTCTTCCAAAGGTAAAAGTAGAAGTTATCGTAGGAAATATTCCGGTTGAGAAAGTCATCGAAACAGCATCCAAGACACTGTATACAGGACATGTCGGTGATGGTAAGATCTTTGTATACAACGTGCAGAAAGTAGTAAAGGTACGTACTGGTGAAGAAGATCTCGAAGCATTGAAAGATGTAGAATAATACTTGATTTGTAACTGTTCAGAGCCAAGCAAAATTTCAAAAAAAGGTATAAAATGCTTGCATTTTTTAGACTGTTTTTGAAATTTTATTTGGCGGATACGCCACACCTCCGAAATGCGTAGCATTTTGGAGGTTGGCTCTGAACAGTTACCTTGATTTAAAAAAATAATCTCCGAAAAGCAGTAAAGACTGTTTTTCCGGAGATTATTTTTTATGATTATTGAACAATTTTTAAAAGAATTTTTTTTATAAGTAAAAGAGTATTCTTATATATTATTATATTTAATAAGTAGAAACAGCGTTAAAATCGACACAGGATGGTAAAAATGACCTAAAATTTTTTTAGGAGATTTTTTGATTTGAAAAGAAAAATGTGAAAAAAATACTATTTTATGTAAAGAGAGTTAAATAAATATAAAATTTTTCTTTAAAAACCTAAAAAAATGTGATATAGTGTAATACAACATATGATATTGAAATTCAGGAGGGAGAATTAAGAATGAACAATTATATGTATCTGGTTCCAGTTGCAGCTGTCATTGCTCTTCTTTTTGCAGCATACCTTGCAGCAAAGGTTAGCAAGCAGGATGCCGGAACTGAAAGAATGAAGGAAATTGCCGGTGCGATCGCAGAAGGTGCACGTGCTTTCCTGACAGCAGAGTACAAGATCCTTATTGTATTCGTAGTAGTACTTTTTGTACTGATCGGATTAGGAGTAGGTAACTGGGTAACAGCAGTTTGCTTCGTAGTTGGTGCTCTGTTCTCAACAATCGCGGGTTACTGCGGAATGACAGTTGCTACTAAGGCAAATGTCAGAACAGCTAACGCAGCTAAAGAGAGCGGAATGAACAAAGCTCTTTCCATCGCGTTTTCCGGTGGTGCCGTTATGGGTATGTGTGTTGCTGGACTTGGTGCACTTGGTGTCAGCCTTGTGTACATCGTAACTAAGAATGTAGATGTATTATTCGGATTCAGCCTTGGTGCTTCTTCCATCGCATTGTTCGCACGTGTTGGTGGTGGTATCTATACAAAGGCAGCAGACGTTGGAGCTGACCTTGTAGGTAAAGTAGAAGCAGGTATCCCGGAAGATGACCCGCGTAACCCGGCTGTTATCGCTGACAACGTTGGAGATAACGTAGGTGACGTAGCAGGTATGGGAGCTGACCTTTTCGAGTCTTACTGTGGATCTCTGATCTCAGCACTGACACTTGGTGTTGCAGTAAGCGAAGTTTCAGGAGTATTATTCCCACTTGCAATCGCAGGATGCGGACTGATCGCTTCTATCCTTGGAACATTCTTCGTAAGAGGCGGAGAGAACACAAATCCTCAGAAAGCTCTTACAAAAGGAAGCTATGCTTCTTCAGCAATTGTAATTATTGCTTCTTTAGCACTTAGCTGGGTGCTTTTCGGAAACATGAACGCAGCAATCGCAGTTATCGCTGGTCTGGTTGTTGGTGTTATCATTGGTAACATCACAGAGTACTACACATCAGCAGATTACAAACCGGTTAAAGGAATCGGAGAGCAGTCTGAGACAGGTGCAGCTACAACAATCATCAGTGGTCTTGCAGTTGGTATGAAATCAACAGCTATCCCGCTGCTTCTGATCTGTGTTGGTATTTTTGTTTCTTATAATGTATTTGGTCTGTATGGAATTGCTCTTGCAGCAGTTGGTATGCTTTCTACAACAGGAATCACTGTTGCAGTTGATGCATATGGTCCGATCGCAGACAACGCTGGTGGTATCGCAGAGATGTCTGGTCTTGATGAGTCCGTTCGTGACATCACAGATAAGCTTGACTCTGTAGGTAATACAACAGCAGCTATGGGTAAAGGATTTGCTATCGGTTCTGCAGCACTTACAGCTCTTGCGCTGTTCGTATCTTATGCAGAGACAGTTGGTCTGAAATCCATCAACCTTCTTGACTACAAAGTAATCATCGGTATCTTTATCGGTGGTATGCTTACATTCCTTTTCTCAGCATTTACTATGGAGTCTGTATCTAAGGCTGCATACTCAATGATTGAGGAAGTTAGACGTCAGTTCCGTGAGAAACCAGGCATCATGAAAGGTGAAGAGAAACCTGACTACAAGTCATGCGTTGCTATTTCTACAACAGCAGCACTTCACGAGATGCTTCTTCCAGGTCTGATGGCAGTTATCGTTCCTGTAGTAGTAGGTGTTCTTCTTGGAGTTGATGCTCTTGGCGGACTTCTTTCAGGATCCCTCGTAACAGGAGTTCTTATGGCCATCTTCATGTCAAATGCAGGTGGTGCATGGGATAATGCTAAGAAGTATATCGAAGAAGGAAACCACGGCGGAAAAGGTAGTGAGGCTCATAAGGCAGCCGTTGTTGGAGATACTGTAGGAGATCCGTTCAAGGATACATCAGGTCCGTCCATCAACATCCTGATCAAACTTATGACAGTTGTATCACTTGTATTCGCTCCACTGTTCCTTTCTATCGGAGGACTTCTGTAATACCTTTGTAATCCATATATGGATGATATTAAGAATATAAGTTGAAAGAAAACGTTTTCCGGGGATTTCCCCGGGGGACGTTTTCTTTTTTCTGTGTTGCTTTTACTTGTTTTGTTATATAACTATAAAACTGGCTTGTATAAATATTTTAAAACTGGATATATCTAACAGACCAGGGCGCTGATATAATAAGGCGGTATGTTGGGGAAATTCACTTACAAGTCTGACATTATCCGTCAGGTAATTACTCAACATAAGAGATGACAAACAGGAGATTTACAAAATATGAAAAACGAAAGTATCAGCACAAAGAAAATCGTAATGACTGCATTTTTTGCAGCTATTATTTATCTGGGAATCCAGTCTTTCCGTATTCCGCTTCCGGCGGCTGTCGGAACACCATTTCTGCATTTCGGACACATTTTCGTAATGCTTGCAGTATTAATGCTTGGACCTAAGCTTTCAACTGTGGCAGGAGTTCTCGGACTTCTCGTCTTTGATGTATTGAATGGTTATATTCAGGCAATCCCGAATGTATTTGTCAGCACAATTATCAAATGTCTGCTTGTGGGCATGATCTTTCAGTCTCTGAAGAAAAAAGCGCAGGGAGATGCGAAGAAGGAATATGGTTATGCAGTCCTCTGTGCGGCTATCTACGGCATTACGAACATTATCGTAGACTTTATCTGGTCAACAGTTGAACTGGTTGTTCTCGGAAGTTCCTGGAGTGCAGCGTTGGCAGCAGAGATTACATCTATCCCGGCTACAATTATCAATGCCGGATTCACAGTAGTAGGAATTGCGATTCTGTATGTTCCGGTGAAGAAAGCTTACAAGAGAATCCTTGGAGCATAAGAATCAGGATTCAGATTATTTGTGCCAGGCACTTGTAGAGGTAGTTTCAAGGTCATTTGTGCCAGGCGCTTATTAAGGAGATTTCATAAGTTGGATATTATAAAGATACAGAAATTATTGAAGGAAGCAAAAATGGACGGCTGGTTATTTACAGATTTCCAAGGTCATGACTTTATCACGAAAGAGTTTCTTGAGCTTGGAAATCGTTTCTGCACAAGAAGGCTGTTCTATTTGATTCCGGCGCAGGGCGAACCGGTGAAGGTGCTCTCAGCGATTGAACCACTTCTTCTCGAACATCTACCAGGAAAGAAAATATTATATCAAGGGATCGAAGGACAGAAGAAAGTGCTGTCAGAATTATTGAAGCCGGGTATGAAGATTGCCTGCCAGTACTCTCCGGGTGGAAATGTCCCGACAATCAGCTCTATGGATGCCGGCCTGATCGAGTATCTTAGAACTTACGGAATCGAGCCGGTTACAAGTGCAGATCTGATGCAGCATTTCGGTGCAGTACTAACGGAACATCAGATAGAAACACACCGACAGGCCGGAGTTATCATACATAAGATCCTTACTGATACATTTTCTTGGATCCGGGAGAAGATAGATGCGGGAACTTATATTGATGAGTATGCAATGCTTCAGAAGATGCAGGAGCTGATCAGACAGGAAAACATTTATATGGATTCTCCGCCATTTTTCGGTATTGATGAACATGCATGTGATCCGGGGTATGAACCAAATGAAAATGATTCGAAGCAGATCCGTGAAGGCAGCAGATTGATCATAGATATTGCCGGACGTCTTCCGGAAGAGGATGCGGTATATTATGATGTATCCTGGTGTATGAATGTCGGAGAGAAGATTGAGCCGGAGTACAAGAAATGGTTTCAGATAGTATATGATGCACGTGAAGATGCAAGACAGTTTATTCAGGCGAGATTAGATGAAGGAGAAACTGTCAGAGGATATGAAGTAGACCGCAGGCTGAAAGAACGGTTTGAACAGCTTGGATGTGCACAGTATCTGATGCACCGGACAGGACATAATATCGGTCATAGATGTCATGGAATCGGAGCAAATCTGGATGATTATGAGACACATGATGACCGCTGTCTGCTTCCAGGGACGATGTTTTCCATAGAGCCGGGACTGTATACAGAGAAGTATGGTGTAAGACTGGAATATGATGTTCATATTACTTCGGAGAGAGAAACGAAAGTGTATGGACCGGTACAGGATGAGATTCTTGTGATTTGATCAAGGGTTAAAGGAATATAGTTCACCATAGTTTCAAACTATGACAAATGCATAAATTTATATATTTTTCAAAATAAGCATGGGATGATAAGATGATTGCAGATAAAACGTTACTGTTCACACGATGTGCGACCAGCAACGCATCTCGCCATTTTAAATCGCCTTTGGCGATGGGGCGAGATGCATTCAAGCCAAAACATGCATCCTCCGTGTCAATCAGCGAAGTGATTGACACGGGAGTGAACAGTAACGATAAAACATCACTTACAAAAATAAAAGGAGAATTAATTTATGAGTAAATATCAGACACCATGCAGATACGATTTTGTGGGAAGTTTTTTGAGACCGGAAGAGGTTAAAAAAGCGAATGCAGATTATCAGGAAGGAAAGATCAGCGAAGCAGAAAAGAATCAGATCATTGATAAAGCGGTTACAGAAGTTGTAGCAAAGCAGAAAGAGCTTGGATTTCATGTGATCACAGACGGAGAGTTCAGAAGAACTTACTGGCATCTGGATTTTATGTGGGGATTTGAAGGTGTCGGTCATGAACAGACCGGCAGCGGGGTACAGTTTGATGGAGAGCTGGCCTCACTGGAAGATACTTATTTGACAGGAAAGATAAAGGCAAAGGCGCATCCGTTTGTAGAACATTTCAAATTCCTGAAACAGTTTGAGGATGAGAACACAGTTGCAAAATATACAATTCCGGCGCCGGCGCAGATGTTCCAGCAGATGATTATTCCGGTCAACTATAAAAATACGAGAAAATATTATGAGACAAACAAAGAACTGATCCACGACATTGGAACAGCTTATCAGGAAGTGATCCGTCAGTTCTATGAAGCAGGATGCAGAAATCTTCAGCTTGACGACTGTACCTGGGGAGCAATTGTCGGAGATGCGGCAAAGCAGAGATACAAACTTCTTGGAACGGATATTGAAGATGTGAAAAAAGAGCTTCTTGAAGTGAATAACCTTGCACTGGAAGGAAAACCGGAGGATATGGTAATCACTTCCCACATCTGCAGAGGAAATTATCATTCTACATTCTTTACAAGCGGGCCGTATGATTCTGTAGCAGATTATGTCTTTGCAAAAGAAAATGTGGATGCATTATTCCTTGAATATGATGATGCAAGATCCGGTGGATTCGCTCCGCTTGCAAAGGTGTCTCCGGATAAAAAAGTGGTATTAGGGTTAATTACAACGAAGACACCTCAGCTCGAGGAGAAAGAAGTTGTGATCAAGAGAATTCATGAAGCTGCAAAATATATCCCATTAGACAGACTTTATCTCAGTCCACAGTGTGGGTTCGCTTCCTGTGAAATCGGAAACAAACTGACAGAAGAGGAACAATGGGCAAAGTTAAAGCTTGTGAAAGAAATTGCAGAAGAAGTCTGGGGAGAGCAATAAGAGTTGAGTTGCTGCTTATACAGAGTGTAAACGGCAACTCAATTTTTATGCACAATACTTCTTCAACATTCTTCTGGCTATTTTTTCATCTTCTCCATGAATAACGAGGAGAAACGGAAGACCAAGCTGGATCGTGGCAAGTTCAGAAAGCTCTTTTCCATTGATATCTACGCGATTGTGGTTCTCAAGATCCTGGATGCGCACATCCGAAGAAAGATTTTTACAAGTGTGTGAAAAAGTGAGAAATTGTCCGGTTGTGAGAAATTTAATGTTTTGCTTGATCATGATATCGCCCCTCGTAAATGAATGTGTTTGATTTTTTCGTCATTCAGTATATAATAAATAACAAAGAAATAAAAATACATATTTGCTATGACAGATATACATTTTTTGTATGATTTATCAGATGTGGTTTGACTCCCACCTCTGCAGGTGGAGAGTAACAGATTAGTGTCAGTTTAGGGGGGACTTATGGAAATTACTTATGATTATTACCGGATTTTTTATTATGTAGCAATGTATAAGAGCTTTTCTAAAGCGGCGAAAGTATTGATGAGCAACCAGCCGAATATTACTCATTTTATGAATAATCTGGAGAATCAGCTTGGGTGTAAATTGTTTGTCAGATCTAATCGAGGAGTTACGCTTACAGCGGAAGGAGAGAAGCTGTATCAGCATGTTTCTGTTGCATATCAGCATCTTCATGCGGCTGAAGCGGAGCTTGCAATGGAGCGAAGCATGGAGAGCGGAAGTATCACGATCAGTGCGAGTGAGATTGCACTTCATCTTTTACTTCTTCCTATACTGGGGCGCTTTCATAAGCAATATCCGGGTGTTCGGCTGAGACTTCTGAATCATTCCACGCCGGAGGCAGTTGAGTCCGTCAAGAATGGACTGGCGGACTTTGCAGTTGTGACTACGCCGCTTCAGGCAAAGAAGCCGTTGAAAAGTACTTCTTTGATGTCTTTTAAGGAAATTGCAGTGGGAGATCATTCTTTTCAGGGGAAAGAAAAACCAATAAGGCTGAAAGACTTAATTGAGAATCCGTTGATTTCTCTTGGGCAGGGAAGCACAACCTATGAGTTCTATTCCAAATTTTTCCTGGAGAACGATCTGGTTCTATCTCCGGATACGGAAGTTGAGACGATCGATCAGGTGTTGCCGCTTATTATGAATGGACTGGGCATTGGATTCCTTCCGGAGCTGTTCGTAAGACCAGTGATCGAGGAAAGAAAGGTCTGTCAGATTCCACTAAAGGAGAATATTCCGGAGAGAAAAATCTGTCTGGTTGAGAATCATACATTTCCGCCAAGTATTGCGGCGGAGATGTTCAAAAAAATGTTAGTTCTGAAATAAGGTATTGTTTAAGAAGATATTATGGATTCAATCTATTCCTATGTAGAAAATATATATCAGATATGTGAATAAAACAGTATGCGCCGGTTTGACTTTAGAACCGGCGCTTTCTATATTAATAAGTAGGATTTTATTCTGTTTTAACAGGTGAAAAACAAGAAATAACAAAGGAAGTGTGAGTATGCAGACAGTATTACCACGTGAAGAAGCTGTAGAAGGAGTTATATCTAAGGTTCTTGAGTCACAAGAGGCCTGTGATCGGCTAAATGAAGTATTTTATGAGCATTTGGAGAATTATCAGGAAATAAATGACGATGGTGACAGACATTTTGCAGAGGTCTTGCTCCAGGCGTATAAAAATGGAGATGTCAGCGCGTTGCTACTTGAATTGTGCGGAGGAAGTATGTTTGATCTGCTTCGGGACGCATATCTGATTCCAAAGAAATTTCATGGAAAATCAGGAGAGAATCCGGTTCTCCTGACTGATGTAGAGGGAAAGCTTCTGGAGAGTAAGAAAAGGGAAGTAACAGCTCGTGAATATGAAAAGTTCCATGAGACATACAGGCAACATCAATGTGCACCGAGATCAAAACTGTATCTTGCTGACGGATATGACATAGTTCGTTCCTATACAGAGGGCATGCAGATTCAGGAGAAAAAAGAGAACAAGAAGCGTGGCGTGATGGCGTTATATGCATTACCGGATACCAGAAAGCTTGGACTGACAGAAGCACAGGCCTATGCAGTTGTCTGGGATACTTTCCAGAAGATTCAGAAACAGGCTCCGAGAGTAGAAGTTTATTATGGGCAGGATACCGGTGAGAAGCGTCAGAAAGGATTTGACGAGATAGGGGTTTTACTTCCAATTCATGGATTTGAGAAACGAATGCTTCATCATTTGGATGAGATTGATGGGATTGTTCTTTCATGCAGAGAGAAGATGATGAAAAAGGCCGGAGCGGAAAGCCTTGACCTGGAATAAAGAGGAAGTGAATGAGATGCAGACACAGAAAATAAGAAAAAATCATATGGATATTCTCTGGCATGAATATACAGATAAAGGTGGAGAAGAAACACCGGTAACACAAGCAAGTTTGACGGAGAAAGCATCAATTGTCGGAAGAGTGGGGATTATGCTTCTCTCCTGTGGAACCGGAGCTTGGAGAGTGAGAAGTTCTATGAATGCTCTGGCAGAAGAGATGGGGATAACGTGTACAGCGGATATTGGTCTGATGTCGATTGAGTATACCTGTTTTGACGGTGACGACGGATTCACGCAGTCCTTGTGTCTGACGAATACGGGCGTGAATACATCAAAATTAAACAGGTTGGAGCACTTTATCCGTGAATTTGAGCAGGGAGAACAGGAAATGTCCGGAGAAGAACTGCATAAGCTGCTAGATCAGATTGAAGAGATTCATGGACTCTATTCTCCAACTGCATTGGGAATGGCAGCAGCATTGGCATGCGGTGGATTTACATTTCTGCTTGGCGGTGGATTGATTGAAATGTTCTGTGCCTTTGTCGGTGCAGGGATTGGAAATTTTATCAGGTGTAAATTGAGTAAACATCATTTTACATTGTTTTTGTGCATAGCCTCATCTGTTTCGGCAGCCTGTCTGGTTTATGCGGGACTTTTGAAAGCAGCAGAACTTTTGTGGGCAATTTCAATTCAGCATGAGGCGGGATATATTTGTGCAATGCTATTTATTATTCCAGGTTTCCCTTTTATCACAAGTGGAATTGACCTTGCAAAATTGGATATGCGTTCCGGAATGGAACGACTCATGTATGCACTGATCATTGTTTTGGTAGCTACAATGTCCGCGTGGATCATGGCGTTGATCTTAGGATTACAGCCGGTGAATTTTCTGAAGCTTGACCTGACGCAGGCAGAATGGATTGTTTTCCGTCTGCTTGCAAGCTTTTGTGGTGTGTTTGGATTCTCGATTATGTTCAACAGCCCTACGCGCCTTGCGGCAGTGGCGGCAGGAATCGGTGCTATTTCCAATACACTGCGATTGGAACTGGTTGATCTGACGGCATTGCCTCCGGCGGCAGCAGCATTTGTCGGAGCATTAACAGCCGGACTTCTGGCAACTATGATTAAAAATCAGGTCGGATATCCGAGAATTTCTGTCACGGTTCCGTCGATTGTAATCATGGTTCCTGGATTGTATCTGTACCGTGGATTTTATAATCTGGGAACAATGAATCTTTCTACATCAGCTTCCTGGTTTGCGGCGGCAATATTGATTGTTGCAGCTCTTCCGTTAGGGTTGATCTTTGCAAGAATTCTTACGGATAAGACATTTCGGTATTGCACGTAAGGAGAATACATACAAAAAAGGAACAGCTCTTTGTGAACTGTTCCTTTTTCAAATAAAATAGAAAGGAATTTATTTCTTTTTATCTTTTTTCTTGTCTTTGTCTTTCTTCTTTCCGGAAGATTTCTCGTTGTCTTTATCCTTTGCTTTCACAGAGATTTTCTTATCTGCTTCAGCTTCCGGCTGATATCCGTTGATATCATATTTCTTCTCATATTCCTCAAAGGCTGTAAGATAAGTTTCATCCTTCAGCTTGCGGACACTCTTTGTATATTCATGAATATCAAAGTTAGAAGAATCAAGCTCGAGAATCGCTACAGCAATGTTAGAACAGTGCGCTGCGATACGCTCGTAGTTTGTAAGCAGGTCATTAAAAGCAAATCCGGTATTCAGATCACACTGACCATTTCTAAGTCTCTTAATGTGACGAAGTTTCAGATCATTACAGAGAATACCAATCAGTTCGCGCAGAGGTTCAACCTTTGCAGCAGTCTCAAGATCTTCATCTACAAAAGAATTTACTGTAAGATCAACAATCTCAACCAATGCCTTCTCAAGCACATTCAGCTCATAAGTAGCAGATTCAGAGAATGTACGGGACTTTTCGTGAAGTTCCTGGGCAACTCTGGAAATGTTGACTGCGTGGTCACCAAGTCGCTCGAAGTCACTGATCGTATGAAGGAACTTGGAGGTCTGCTTCGCCTGATCAGGTGTCATATCATGCATACTTAACTGCATCAGATAAGTACCAAGTTTATCCTCGTACTTGTCGATCATGTTTTCCTTTTCCTGGATCTTATTGAACTTGCTGTCGCTAAAGTCTGTCAGAAGTTCGAAAGCGCGCATGAGATTCTTGCGGGCATTCTTCGCCATACCGTTAACAGCCATCTGACTCTGACTGATCGCCAGCGGCGGGTAATCTAGAAAACGTTCCTCGAGCAGATCAAAATCAGCCTGCTCTTCGTTGTCTTCGTCTGTATCCTTGATCAGGAAGAAGACAAGCTTCTCAATCTTGCTGATAAATGGAGCAAGGATCAGGATCGTAGCGATACGGAATACTGAGTTCAATAAAGCAATGCTGACAGGACTCATGACCATGTCCATAAATGTAAAGTGGACAACAGCATTTACTGAGTAAAATACGATAGACCAAAAGATCATTCCGAACAAGTCATTCAGCAGGTAAATAAGTGCTGTACGCTTTCCGTTCTTGTTTGTACCGATAGAAGAAAGCAGTACAGGACAGGCAGCTCCGACACCGATACCCATTGTAATAGGAAGTGCGGCAGCAAATGTAATAGAGCCTGTGATTGATAATGCCTGAAGAATACCGACAGATGCAGATGCACTCTGAAGCACTGCAGTAAATGCGATACCAACAAGGATACCCATGAATGGATTCTTAAACATTGTCAGAAGGCTGACAAAATGTGGGTTCTCTTTCAGAGGTGAAACCGCACCACTCATTGTCTGCATTCCGAACATCAGGATCGCAAAACCAAGCATAATGTCACCGATATCGGAATAAGGTTTCTTCTTTACAAATGTACGGAAGATGATACCGATGATCGCAACGATCGCAGAGATTGTCGCGGTGGACAGAAGCTGCGCGATGCCACTGGAGCCATCAATGTAAGAAAGACATAAAATCCAGCCTGTGATACTTGTTCCAATGTTGGCACCCATAATGATTCCGATTGCCTGAGCAACTTTCATCATACCGGAGTTTACGAATCCTACGACCATAACAGTAGTAGCTGATGACGACTGAATGATCGCTGTTACGACTGTACCCAGCAGCAATCCTTTGATTGGGGAGTTTGTGAGCTTGTATAAGATAAGTTCCAGTTTGTTACCGGCAACCTTCTTAAGACTGTCTCCCATGAGTGCCATTCCGTACAGGAAGAGGGCAACTCCGCTGAGCAAGGACAAAACCATTGTAATTCCCATTTTCTTTTTTCCTTTTTCTTAAGTTATTAAGTTGACATGTTACGTCTTGCAAAAATTACGTACATGGCTATTATAAAACACTTTACCCGGAGTTTACAATTATTTTCTTTAAACTTTACAGAAAAATATTGATTGCAAATTGCAGAAAAATTGTAGGGATAAACAAAATGTTGATCTTAAGCAAAAAAATCCTTGACTTGTCCGTGGATAATTTCCATCAGATGAGTTCTCGCTTCCACGCTTGCCCAGGCAATATGTGGCGTGATCAGCAGGCGCTTGCTGTCTTTGAATTGAACCAATGGATTATCTGCGGACATTGGTTCCTCACAAAGGACATCTAATCCTGCTGCGGCAATCTGATTCCTGACCAGTGCATTATATAATGCCTGCTCATCGACGATCGGTCCTCTTCCGAGATTCAGGAAAATACAGGAAGATCTCATTTTTTCAAACGCTTTGCTGTTGATCAGTCCTTCCGTATGCTCGTTGAGTGGAGCGTGGACGGAAATAATATCAGACTGCGTAAGCAATGTCTCAAAGTCAACCTGTTCATAACCTTCCTGCGCCGGAGCACCGGAGGCGGAGTAGTAAATGACCTTCGCTCCGAACGCACGCGCAACCTCAGCGACACGTCTGCCAATCGCTCCAAGTCCAATGATCCCCCAGGTTTTTCCATGGATTTCTGTGAAATGTTCTGCAAAATGAGTGAAAGAGACATCATTTACATAGTGCTCTTCTTTCACATAATCATCATAATAACGAAGCTTTTCTAATAGAAAGAGAAGCATTGCAAATGTGTGTTGTGCGACAGTCTCTGTAGAGTAGCCGGCAACATTTCTCCAGGCAATTCCTTTTGAATCAAGATACTCTTTATCCAGGTTGTTCGTGCCTGTGGCTGTGACACAGACAAGTTTCAGATTCTTTGCAGTTCCAATCGTCTGCTCATTGACCGGAACTTTATTTAATATAATCACATCGGCATCCGTGACACGCGCCGGGACTTCTTCAGGTGAAGAAAAGCTGTACTTTACAACTTCACCGAGTTCATCATATGCAGAAAGATCAATATCCTCTCCAATTGTTTTGACATCTAAAAATACAATTTTCATTTAAAATCTCCTTGTTTCATAATCAGTATTACACAGCGTAATTATTCTAGCACAAAAAGAACATAATTTCCTATATTTTACCACATACTAATCAAAAATTAATGTAACTGTTCAGAGCCAACCTCCAAAATGCTACGCATTTCGTCGGTGTGGCGTATCCGCCAAATAAAATTTCAAAAACAGTCTTAAAAATGCAAGCATTTTACGCCTGTTTTATGAAATTTTGCTTGGCTCTGAACAGTTACAAATTTGATTATGGAGGAGATGTGCCATGAAAGCCACAGGGATAGTCCGGAGGATAGATGATCTTGGAAGAATCGTAATTCCGAAAGAAATAAGAAGGACATTGCGGATCCGCGAAGGTGATCCATTGGAAATTTTTACAGACAGAGAAGGAAAGGTGATTTTAAAGAAATATTCTCCAATCGGTGAATTAGGAACACTGGCAGGGATTTATGCAGATAGTCTTTCAAAGACACTTGATTGTACAGTCTGTATCACTGATACGGATCAGGTGATCGCGGCAGCAGGAAACGGGAAGAAAGAACTTCAGGAAATGCTGTTGAGTGCAGAGCTGGCAGAAGTGTTTCAAGAAAGAAAGACCGTGTTGAAAAAGAGCGGTGACGCTGAGTTTGTAGCAATTACAAAAGACAGGAGTGAATACAGCGAGGAAATAATCAGTGTGATTCTCAGTGAAGGTGATATTGCAGGTGGAGTGATCTTTCTGCAGAAAAATGAGAAAAAGCATTTTGGAGAAATGGAAAAGAAGTTTGCGGCAGGCGCAGCAGATCTGCTTGGGAGGCAGTTAAGTTAAAAGTGTCATATTTTTCCAGGAGGATGCATAGAATAGTATCAGTGGAAAACCGGACATGCATCGAAAGGAAAAGAAAATGAGAGAAAATCATGGAAAAAAAGGAATAATATACGCAGAAAATTTAGTGAAGGCATTACTTTGCGCCTATCTGGTCACAGGAATGTTTCTGTTAATTCTTGCACTTCTCCTTTATAAAGCAGGATTGAGTGAAGAAAATGTAAATCTGGGAATTATTCTCATTTATGTAATAGGAACTTTTTCCGGTGGTTTTGTGATGGGAAAACTGGAAGGTCAAAAGAAGTTCCTCTGGGGGCTTGGAACCGGTGTGGTTTATTTTGTTTTATTACTGATCATCTCATTTGGAATGTACCGTGAGGTTTCGTCGGGGACAGGAGATTTGTTTCTGACATTTGTACTTTGTACCGGAGGTGGAATGCTCGGTGGGATGGTCTCATGAAGAAAAACCAGACAGATGTGTGAAAAAATACTTTAAAAACCTGGCTGTGTGTGCTATAATAGCGAAAGCAATATGTGCGAAGTTAGGAGGAGTAAAAATGAAACACATTAAAACACTGAATACACAGACACTGAACAACACAGTTAAAAAAGGTGGATGCGGAGAGTGCCAGACATCTTGCCAGTCTGCATGTAAGACATCCTGTACAGTAGGAAACCAGACTTGCGAAAACGCAAAATAAGAAAACCTGAAAGTGAAGATAATGTTGCTGCAAAGTTGTTTTGAGCGGTGATACTGCCTGCAATTATGCGAAAACAGCAACAGGATTACAGGTGAGGCAGCGGTGCAAATCGCTGCCTTAAGCATGTTTTAGACGTATCTGCTTAGAGCTGCATTGTGAAAATGCCGGGCTTTGAACAGTTACAAATAGATTTACAAATACATATAGAAAGCGAGGTATCCACGTGATACATCAGTACCAGAACAATGGATATAATATCGTCCTCGACGTGAACAGCGGAGCTGTACATGTTGTGGATCAGGAAGCGTATGATGTCATCGAAGTGCTTAATCGCATGAATGAAGATCATACAGTGGAGACATTGAAATCTCCGGAAACAGCAGAAGCATTGAAAAAAGAGCTTGGAGAGAAATATTCTGAGAAAGATCTGCTGGATATTTTAGAGTCAGTAACAGAACTGACGGAACAGGGACGTCTGTTTACAAAAGATATTTATGAGAGCTTTATCGACGTTGTAAAGCAGCGTAAGACAGTTGTTAAGGCTTTATGTCTTCATATTGCACATGACTGTAACCTTGCCTGTAAGTACTGCTTTGCGGAAGAGGGAGAATACCACGGCCGCAGGGCTTTGATGTCTTACGAGGTTGGTAAGAAAGCACTTGATTTCCTGATCGCGAATTCAGGAACAAGAAGAAACCTTGAGGTTGACTTCTTCGGTGGTGAGCCGCTGATGAACTGGCAGGTTGTCAAAGACCTGGTTGCTTACGGAAGAGAGCAGGAGAAACTTCATGACAAGCATTTCCGTTTTACACTTACAACAAACGGAGTTCTTTTGAACGATGAAGTTCAGGAGTTCGTGAACAAAGAGATGGACAACGTTGTCATCAGTCTTGATGGAAGAAAAGAAGTGAATGACCAGATGCGCCCGTTCCGTAACGGAAAAGGAAGCTATGATCTGATCGTTCCGAAGTTCCAGAAGCTGGCAGAGAGCCGTAATCAGGAGAAGTACTATATTAGAGGTACATTTACAAGAAATAACCTGGATTTTTCCAAGGATGTAGAACATTTCGCAGATCTTGGATTCAAGCAGATGTCAATCGAGCCTGTAGTAGGTGATGACACAGAACCATATGCAATCCAGAAAGAAGATCTTCCACAGATCTTTGAAGAATATGATAAACTCGCAAAATTCCTGATCGAGCGTGAGAAGAGCGGAAGAGGATTCAATTTCTTCCACTTCATGATCGATCTTGAAGGAGGACCGTGCGTGTCCAAGCGTCTGTCCGGCTGTGGTTCAGGTACAGAGTATCTGGCAGTGACACCTTGGGGAGATTTCTACCCATGTCATCAGTTTGTAGGACAGGAAGAATTCCTCATGGGAAATGTCGATGAGGGAATTACAAAACCGGAGATTGCGGAAGAATTCCGTGGATGCAGCGTATATTCCAAGGAAAGCTGCAGAACCTGCTTTGCCAGATTTTACTGCAGTGGTGGCTGTATGGCGAATTCTTACAAGTTCCACAATACGATCCATGATACTTACGAAGTGAGCTGTGAGATGGAGAGAAAACGTGTGGAATGTGCGATCATGATAAAGGCTGCCCTGGCGGATGAAGAACAATAAAGTTAGAGAGCAGCAGTCAAGAAAGGAAAGAAAGAGATGAAGAAAGGTAAGAGTATTCTCAGCCTCATTCTCGTAATCGCAGTTACAGCACTCTTCGGTATGACCTGTGTGCTTGGACTTGATTTAAAGGGAATGGGAGCTGCGAAGAACATCAATCTCGGTCTTGACCTGGAAGGCGGAGTCAGCATTACATATCAGGTAAAAGGTGACAAGCCATCTCAGGCAGACATGGATGACACCGTGTACAAGCTTCAGAAACGTGTGGAGCAGTACAGCACAGAGGCACAGGCTTATCAGGTTGGAGACAACCGTATCAGTATCGAGATTCCGGGTGTGAGCGACGCAAACAAGATCCTGGAAGAACTTGGACAGCCAGGTTCACTGTACTTTATCAAGCATAAAGACAGTGAGGGAAATGAAAACTATTCCCTGACAGCTTCCGGATATACACTGAATAAGTCAATCGACGAACTGAAAGATACAGACTCCATCGTACTGACAGGTACAGAAGTAAAGACAGCTTCAGCCGGAGTGCTCAATGACTCAACAACAGGAAATAAAAAGTATGGTGTTGATCTTGAGTTGACAGATGAGGGTGCTGAGAAGTTCAAGACAGCAACAGAAGAAGCTTATAACAATAACCATGACACAATCGCTATTTACTATGATGGTTCTCTGATCAGCGTGCCAAGCGTAAATGCAGTGATTGAGAATGGAAAAGCTCAGATTTCAGGAAACATGGATTATGAAGAGGCTGATAACATCGCTTCTACAATCCGTATCGGTGGACTGAATCTGGAACTTGAAGAGCTTAGTTCAGAAGTAGTAGGAGCACAGCTTGGACAGGACGCTCTGAAAGGAAGTCTGATCGCAGGTATCATCGGTCTGGCAATCGTATGTGTATTCATGTGCTGGGTATATCTCCTTCCGGGACTTGCATCCAGCCTTGCACTGATCCTTTACACAGAACTGATCTTAATCCTTTTAAATGCATTTGACATCACACTGACACTTCCAGGTATCGCAGGTATCATCCTTGGTATCGGTATGGCGGTAGATGCGAACGTTATCATCTTCGCCCGTGTGAAAGAAGAGCTGACAGCAGGAAAGAGCGTACACGCTTCTCTGAAATCAGGATTCCAGAAAGCGATGTCCGCAATCGTTGACGGAAATATCACAACACTGATCGCAGCAGGCGTGCTGTGGCTTCGCGGAAGCGGTACTGTAAAGGGATTCGCCCAGACACTTGCACTTGGTATCGTCGTATCCATGTTTACAGCACTCGTGATCACAAGACTGATCATCTTTGCATTCTATGGAGCAGGCATCCGCAATGAGAAAGTATACGGAAGACATCTGAAAGAACGTAAACCGGTTGATTTCCTTGGAAAGAAAAAAATCTTCTTCATTGTTTCCATCATCCTTTGCCTGGCCGGACCGGTCATGATGGGTGTGAACCATGCAAGAGGAATCGGTGCGATGAACTACAGCCTTGATTTCGTAGGTGGTACTTCAACAAATGTAACATTTGATAAAGAATATACACTGGAAGAGATCGACAGCCAGATGATCCCAAGCCTGGAAGAGATCACAGGAGATAAGAACATTCAGGTTCAGACAGTAAAAGACAGCAATCAGGTAGTCTTCAAGACACAGACACTTGATCTTGAGAAACGTGAAGCACTTGCTTCTTATCTGAATGAGAACTACGGGGTAGAGACATCTGATATCGCTACAGAGAATATCAGCTCAACAGTAAGTTCCGAGATGAGAAGAGATGCTGTTATAGCTGTGATCATTGCTACAATCTGTATGCTGCTTTACATCTGGTTCCGTTTCAAAGATATTCGTTTTGCAACAAGTGCTGTTGTCGCACTGATGCATGACGTACTTGTAGTTCTTGGGTTCTATGTGATCGCAAGAGTATCTGTCGGAAATACATTTATCGCATGTATGCTGACGATTGTCGGATATTCTATCAACGGTACGATCGTTATCTTCGACCGTATCCGTGAGGCACTGGCAACAAAGAGCCGCACAGAAGATCTGAAGGATCTTGTAAACCGCTGCATTACTCAGACACTGACAAGAACAATCTACACAAACTTTACAACATTTGTCATGGTTGTTGCATTGTATATCCTTGGTGTAAGCTCCATTAAGGAATTCGCTGCACCTCTGATGGTAGGTATCATCTGCGGTGGATATACATCCGTATGTATCACAGGTGCACTGTGGTATGTGATGAAGACAAGACTTGGTGAGGAAGCGAAGGCTGCGAGAGCAGCTTCCGGCACAAAGACAGTTTCTGTAAAAGCAGCAGACAAGAAAGAAGGAACTACTTCCACAGAGAGTAACGCAGCAGATACATCTGCAGACGACAGCTCTAAGAAGAAAAAAGGAAAGAAGACTTCTTTCAAGAACAAAAAGAGCAAAAAACGCTAAGAAATAAATAACAGCCTGGAAACAGGATGAATAAACGCAGAAATAAAATCTGTCGTATCGGAAATGAAAAATGATTTTCGATACGGCAGATTTTTGTTATAATAAAAAAATATGATACTGACAGACTGGGAGGGTATTTGGATGGAGAAATGGTTCGTCGCAATGAAAAAGGCGGATTTTAATGGAATAGCAGAGAAATATCAGATTTCCCCGATCATTGCACGACTGATGAGAAACCGTGATGTGATCGGAGATGAAGCAATTGATTTTTATCTGAATGGAACGGTGGAGGATCTGTATGACGGCTTACTGATGAAAGATATGGACCGTGCGGTAGATATTCTTAAGGAGAAAATAGAAGAAGGAAAGAAAATCCGTGTGATCGGTGATTATGATATTGATGGAGTCAATGCAACGTATATTTTGCAACAGGGGCTTGCAGGACTTGGGGCAGATGTCGATACGGATATTCCAGACAGGATCAAAGACGGATATGGATTGAATCAGATGCTGATCGACCGTGCACTGGAGGATGATGTAGACACGATCATCACCTGTGATAATGGAATTGCGGCAATGAGCGAGATTGCTTACGGAAAAGAAAATGGGATGACGATCGTTGTGACAGATCACCATGAGGTTCCGTATCTGGAAGAAAATAGGGAGAAAAAGTATCTCCTGCCACCGGCGGATGCAGTGGTCGATCCGCACAGAGCAGATTGTGAGTATCCATTTAAAGGGCTGTGCGGCGCAGCTGTAGCGTATAAGCTGGTTGAGGTTTTGTACAGAGTGTCTGGAAAGTCAGAGCAGGAGGTAGAACATCTGCAGGAAAGCCTGATGGAAAATGTGGCGATTGCCACGATCGGTGATGTGATGGATCTGGTTGGAGAGAATCGTGTCTTTGTGAAAAAGGGACTTGAGCTTCTGAAGACAACGAAGAATGAAGGGCTTCACGCATTGATGCAATGTACAGGGGTAGATACAGCGAACCTGAATACTTATCATATCGGATTTGTGATCGGACCGTGCATCAATGCCGGCGGAAGACTGGATACAGCCAAGCGTGCACTGGAACTCCTTAATGCATCGAACCGGAGAGAGGCAGTGACACTGGCAGCAGATCTGAAAGAATTAAATGACAGCCGGAAAGAAATGACCGAAGAAGGTGTAGAAGAAGCTGTCCGGCAGATTGAATCAAGTTCCTGGAAGGACGACCAGGTGCTGGTCGTGTATCTTCCAAAGTGTCACGAAAGTATCGCCGGAATTATTGCAGGGAGGATCAAGGAACGTTATTATCGTCCGACCTTTGTACTGACAAAGGGAGAGACAGGAGTGAAAGGTTCCGGACGGTCGATCGAAGCCTATGATATGTTTGCGGAAATGAGCCGCTGCAGGGAATTATTTACGAAGTTCGGAGGGCATAAGCTGGCAGCAGGACTTTCCTTAGAAGAGGAAAATGTCGAAGTTTTTCGGAAACGGATCAATGAACTTGCAGATCTGACAGAAGACGATCTTCAGATGAAGGTGTCGATCGACATGCGGCTTCCATTTCCATATATTAATGAAGAGCTGATCCATGAACTTAAGATATTGGAGCCTTTTGGAAAAGGCAACGGGAAACCGTTATTTGCAGAAAGTAAACTGCGTGTAATCCAGCCAAGGATCTTCGGAAAGAACCGGAATGTGCTGAAATGCAGACTGGAGGACCAGCAGGGAAATCAGATGGAAGCAGTTTATTTCGGAGAAGTGGAAGACTGTCTGCAGCAGATGGAAAAGAAGCAGATTATGTCTTTTACATACTATCCATCCATCAATGAGTACATGGGACGAAGAACAATTCAGCTTACAATTGTCAATTATCAGTAGATAATATCGAAAAAACCGTACAAATTGCTTAAAATGCAGAAGAATGGGAAGTTCTTATTTGAAAAAGGAAAAAATAGTGATATACTAAATCATATTAATTGTTCAGAACTAAGGATAAATGAAGGGGGAAGACGATATGGCAGGCACTCGGGAATATGAAGATCTGAATAAAAATCTGGAGATGGTGGACGGACATGCAGTAAAAGCACCAGAGGATTATCAGGATCCGGAGGAGTTATATCAGGCCTTAATAGCTCGTGTGCGTAAGTATCATCCTTCTGCGGATATTACGATGATTGAGAAGGCCTATCAGATAGGCAAAGAAGCGCATAAGGACCAGTTTCGTAAATCCGGAGAACCTTATATCATCCATCCACTCTGGGTGGCAATCATACTTGCCGATCTCGAGATGGATAAAGAGACGATCGTGGCAGGAATGCTTCATGACGTGGTAGAAGATACGACAATGACACTCGACGAGATCTCAACAGAGTTCGGCGAAGAGGTGGCACTTCTTGTAGACGGCGTTACCAAGCTGGGACAGTTGAACTATTCCAAGGACAAGCTGGAGGCCCAGGCAGAGAACTTGAGAAAGATGTTCCTTGCAATGGCGAAGGATATCCGTGTCATCATTGTAAAACTTGCAGACCGTCTGCATAATATGCGTACGATGGAGTTTATGACACCGGCGAAGCAGAAAGAGAAATCAAGAGAGACGATGGATATCTACGCTCCAATCGCCCAGCGTCTCGGTATTTCCAAGATCAAGACAGAACTTGATGATCTTTCTCTGAAATATTACCAGCCGGAAGTTTATAATCAGCTGGTGCATGATCTGAATGCACGCAAGACAGAGCGTGAAGAATTTGTGCAGCAGATCGTTGCAGAAGTATCAAAGCATATGAAGAATGCTGATATTGAAGCGAAAGTATACGGACGTGTAAAACATTTCTTCAGTATTTATAAGAAGATGGTGAATCAGAACAAGACACTGGATCAGGTGTATGACCTGTTCGCTGTCCGCATTATCGTAGATTCAGTGAAGGACTGTTACGCAGCACTCGGTGTGATCCATGAGATGTATACGCCGATTCCGGGGCGCTTTAAAGATTATATTGCTATGCCAAAGGCAAATATGTACCAGTCCCTGCACACAACGCTGATCGGACCGTCCGGACAGCCGTTCGAGATCCAGATCCGTACAGAAGAGATGCATAAGACAGCTGAATATGGTATCGCAGCACACTGGAAATATAAAGAGACAGGCGGAAGCAACACGAAAGGATTGAACACGCAGGAAGAGAAGCTGAACTGGCTGCGTCAGATCCTGGAATGGCAGAGAGACATGTCTGATAACCGTGAGTTTTTAAGCCTGCTGAAAGGTGACCTGGATCTGTTCCAGGAAGATGTATACTGCTTTACACCGAACGGGGATGTGAAGAACCTTCCGAATGGCTCCACACCGGTTGACTTTGCCTATGCGATCCACAGTGCAGTCGGCAATAAGATGGTCGGCGCCAGAGTGAACGGTAAGCTTGTAAACATCGATTATAAGATCCAGAACGGAGACCGGATTGAGATCCTTACATCTCAGAACTCCAAGGGACCGAGCCGTGACTGGCTGAATATCGTCAAGAGTACACAGGCAAAGAGTAAGATCAATTCCTGGTTTAAAAAAGAATTTAAAGAAGATAATATTATCCGCGGAAAAGATCTGATCAGCGCTTACTGTAAGAGCAAGGGGATTAACCTGCCGGATGTGCTTAAACCGAAATATCAGCAGATCGTTCAGAAAAAGTACGGATTCCGTGATTGGGATGCAGTACTTGCAGCAATTGGACACGGCGGACTGAAAGAAGGGCAGGTTGTAAACCGTCTGCTCGAAGAGTATGAGAAAGAGCATAAGAAAGAGATCACAGACGAAAATATTTTAGAGAAGATTTCAGAAGCAAATAAACAGAGAGTACACATTGCCAAATCAAAGAGTGGAATCGTAGTGAAAGGAATCAATGATATGGCAGTACGTTTCTCAAAGTGCTGTAACCCGGTACCGGGAGATGAAATCGTCGGTTTTGTGACAAGAGGACGCGGAATGTCGATCCACAGAACAGATTGTATCAACATTATCAATCTGTCTGATGTGGAAAGATCCCGTCTGATCACAGCAGAGTGGGAAGAAAATGATCAGGATGAAGGCGGTCAGTATCTTGCAGAACTGAAGATATTTGCAGATGACAGAAGAGGTCTTCTGCTGGATGTATCAAAGGTATTTACCGAAGAGAAGATTGATGTGAAGTCCATGAATACCCGAACGAGCAAGAAGGGTACAGCGACAATGGAGATGGGATTTGTCGTACACGGAAGAGAAGAATTGAATCGTGTGATCGGAAAGCTCAGACAGATTGAAAATGTAATTGATATTGAGAGAACAACAGGCTGATCAAGGAAAAGTCGATGGAGGGAAAAGAATGAAGGTTGAAAGTATTGTACTTGGGTCTATTGGAACGAATTGCTACATTGTAACTAATGAAGAGACAAAGGAATGTTTTGCCGTAGATATGGCAGAATGTCCGCAGGAATATGTCAATTATATCAAGAACAATGGACTAGAAATGAAAGCATTGTTTCTGACGCATGGACATTTCGATCACATCATGGGAATTGATGATTTCCTCAAAGCCTTTCCTGTGCCGGTTTACGCAGGCGAAGACGAACTTCCTGTAATCGAAGATGACCGCCTGAATGTATCTTCTATGTACGGACCGAAATACGCATTCCACGGAGCAAAGCCGGTGAAAGACGGCCAGGTGATCGAATGCGCAGGGATTGAAGTTGATGTACTTCATACACCGGGACATACAGTAGGAGGATGCTGCTATTACCTTCCGGAAGAACACAGACTGTTCAGCGGAGATACATTGTTCTGTGCTTCCATCGGAAGAACAGACCTCCCAACAGGAAGCAGTAGCCAGCTGGTTCGCTCTGTGAAGGAGAAGATCATGATACTTCCGGAAGATACAAAGATCTATCCGGGACATATGGAAGAGACATCAGTTCAGTTTGAGAAGGAGCATAATCCATTCATATGATAAAGATAGAAAGTAAGAAGAACAAATTTACTTATAATGTATATCATGTCACGAAAGCATTTTATCCGAAAGAGGATATCGTGCAGACAGTAGATGAGAAGCAAGAACCACTGGTGAAGATACATTTGCCGGAAGGGACTTGCTTTTCCCTTGCACCGGAAGAATGCGTGCAGACAGAAGATGTGCAGGAAGAGAAACGCAATGTAACGAAGAAAGTCTATCAGTTTCTCTCAAAGCAGACAGGACAGGAACTTGCCTGGGGCATGCTGACCGGAGTCCGTCCGACAAAACTTGTAATGCAGAAAATCGAGCAGGGAATGACAAAAGAAGAAATCTTTGAATTTCTAAAAGAACAATATTGTGTTGGTGATAAAAAAGCACAGATCGCTTATGAAATTGCCTGCCGTGAAAAGGCACTTCTTGATCAGTTGGACTGCAAGAATGGCTATAGCCTGTATGCAGGAATTCCATTCTGTCCAAGCATCTGTTCCTACTGTTCCTTCAGCTCTTCACCAATTGCTGAGTGGAAAGATCAGGTCGATCGTTACCTCGATGCGATGATCAAAGAATTGAAAGCTACCGCAAAGCTGATGCAGGGAAAGACACTGGATACCGTATATATCGGCGGCGGAACACCGACGACACTCGAGGCAGATCAGCTTGACCGACTGCTCGGTACAATCCGGGAGAATTTTGACTTAGAACATGTGCTTGAGTTTACAGTTGAAGCCGGAAGACCAGACAGTATCACACGAGAAAAACTTGAGGTAATCCGCAAATATCCGGTAACCCGCATCTCTGTCAACCCACAGACAATGCAGCAGAAGACACTGGATCTTGTCGGAAGAAAGCATACGGTAGAAGATGTAGAACAAATCTTCCACCTCGCACGTGAGCTTGGATTGGATAATATCAATATGGATCTGATCGCCGGACTTCCGGGAGAAGATGCGGCAGATATGCAGGATACACTTGAGAAGATCGAGAAGCTTCATCCGGATAGCCTGACAGTACACGCACTCGCGATTAAACGTGCTGCGAAGTTTGGCCAGGAAGGAAGAACAATGGATCCGGGAACAGAGATCACACAGATGGTCGAGGCGGCAGCAGCGTCAGCAGAACGCATGGGGCTTGTGCCATATTACCTGTATCGCCAGAAGAACATTGCCGGAAACTTCGAGAATGTCGGTTATGCAGAGCAGGACAAGGCTGGGGTGTATAACATCTTGATCATGGAAGAACGCCAGACAATTATTGCCTGCGGTGCCGGCTCTACGACAAAGCTTGTTTTGCCGGAGAAAATCAAGACAAGCAGTGGCAAAGAAACAAATCTGATCCGTGTAGAAAATGTGAAGAATATTATAGAATACATTGACCGTATTGATGAGATGATAGAACGAAAAAAAGTACTTTTTGAGAAGAATTAAAAGTGAAAATATAGCTGAAAAAAGTAACGAAAGGACGGTTCCACCGGGAGGTGGGCCGTCCTTTCGTTGTATTCTACTTGCTGAACAGGAAATGTTTTTTAGATATATTTTCTTTCAGAACGTATTTCGTAGAGTACATTACTCTACGAAATTTTCGAAAAAGCCTTATAAATCAAGGAATTCTAGACGTCTGACCAAAAATTTGACGGTAAATAAATGCTATAAAATTTGTAAGTATGATTGATTTTTAAATACATGTGCTTATAAATACATGAAGTGAATTAGATAAAATGAAATAAATATTTTTGATTTTCAGATCTGATAGCTTGTAAATCGGCTGACAATTGACCATAAATTTGACGGCAAATAGATAAAAATCTATTCAAAAAAGGAGATTAAAATGACGAAAGTGTCTATTTTTCGACTTTTTTTGCTAAGAGATTGTATAAATTTATAAAATGAACGTATATTTATTGACAGAAATATTTGAAAAGAGTAGACTATACATGAAATTATACTAAGATTTGAAACAATTTAGAGAAAAAGCGTATTTCGTAGAGTAATGTACTCTACGAAATTTTTCGAAAAGGATGAGGACTTATGGGAAGAAGACCAACAGATCTGTCAGGAAGAAAATTTGGCATGTTGACAGCCAAGTATGCGACAGAGAAAAGGGATAAACGGGGCTCCGTTTATTGGCATTGTGTCTGCGATTGTGGAAATGAAGTTGACGTAACGGCAGCAGGTCTTGTGCATGGTAATTATCATAGCTGTGGCTGTTTACAGAAGAAGAACCGTCAGGAAATCGCGCAGAGACGACATCTCGTAGACGGAACCTGTGTTGAAGTACTAGAAAAGAGAAAAAGCAGAAAAGACAACATGAGTGGTTTCCGAGGCGTTTTCCAGTTGAAGAATTGTAATCGGTATCGTGTAGATATCGGGTTCAAGGGAAAGCGCTATTATGTTGGTCTTTTTGACAATTATGACGAAGCGGTGCAGGCAAGACTTGCGGCGGAGAACCTGATTCACAATGGTTTCATTCAGAAATGGAAGGAATGGAATGAGAAGGAGAAGGAAGATCCGGAGTGGGGGAAAGAGCATCCGCTTGTGTTTGATGTGAAGAAAGAGGATGGGGAGATCCGGGTGAGGGTGTGAGAATGTCTACTCAACAAACAGAAGCAACGTAGCATAGTCAAAAAAGACCTGATTTTCACACTCAACATACCGAAGATTCGTTGCGAAATGACCTGAAATATGAGGTGAAAATGGGTGATATCTACACAGTTTGCCGGTGGATGAGGAACACATAGCGGGAGGGATAAGGCGGATGTGGGCTGAATGAGAAAAGTGGTGGCGCAGATGATAAAAACATCAAAAATCCATGAGCTTATCACCTACTCTGCTAATGTTCTATTGAGTACACTATCGTCGGTAAATATGAGGACTACTTTGCTGCGGTTTGTTGAGTCATAAAAATATTGGGAAAAATGGCGATTTCTACTTCGCAACTTTTCTGTTGAGTAGACCTGTCGTGGAGATGATAGGTACATAAGGACGGGGTGTCGAGGGTGAAAAATTTGTATGATTTGTTCAAGGTGACGGAGTGGATGTGGCTGAAAGTGGATGATATATACAGTTTCAACAAGATATACGCATCTACGCCCTTCGAGTGTATAAAACAGCACTTCGCAAAAATGGCATATGAGCATGGACGAGGTTCGACAGTATAAAACAACACTTCGATTATTGCAGAAGCATGACAGGTGTACTCAATAAACCGGAGAAAAGTAGAAAATGTGATTGCTGCACCGAAAGGGTAAGACAGTAAGGAAAAGCACTTGGAAGAGTGTGGGTATTGTACCGCACTTTATAGATAAGCATTTTCATCCGGATGGATGTACACATAAATATTTTGGGGATGAAGGAGTTTGAATTATGAAAGTATGTTTAGTGGGTTCATCGGGTGGTCATTTGACACACCTGTATATGCTGAAGCCCTTCTGGAAAGATAAGGATCACTTTTGGGTCACATTTGATAAAGAGGATGCACGAAGCCTATTAGAAGGCGAAAAAATGTATCCATGCTATTATCCGACCAATCGTAGCCTGAAAGCACTTATTAAAAACACAAAAATCGCTTGGGATGTGCTTCACAAGGAAAAGCCAGATCTCATCATTTCCTGTGGCGCAGCTGTGTCTGTTCCGTTCTTCTATCTCGGTAAGATGATGGGGGCAAAGCTGGTCTATATCGAAGTGTTTGATCGTATTGATAAGCCGACAATGACGGGTAAGATGGTTTATCCCATTGTGGACAAATTTGTTGTGCAGTGGGAAGAACAGAAAAAGGTTTATCCGAAAGCGGTTAATCTTGGCAGCATATTCTAAATAGGGGACGAGAAAATGATTTTTGTGACGGTGGGAACACATGAGCAGCCGTTTAATCGGCTGATTCAAAAAATAGATGAATTAAAAAAAGACGGTACGATTCAAGATGATGTGATCATTCAAACAGGCTTTAGTACATATGAGCCGAAATATTGTCAGTGGAGCAAACTGATTCCGTATCAGCAGATGGTCAAAAATGTGGCGGATGCACGAATTGTCATCACACATGGCGGTCCGGCAAGTTTTATCATGCCGCTGCAGGTCGGTAAGACACCAATTGTTGTGCCGCGCCAGCACCAGTTTAATGAGCATGTGAATGATCATCAGGTGGAATTTGCACGAAATGTGTCAAAGCGCATGGGTACGATTATTGATGTGGAAGATATTGATACGCTGGGTGATATTATAACGAACTACGACCAGATTGTTGCAGGCATGGGACATGGAATGAGCAGCAATAATGCAAAGTTCAATGAAGAGCTAGAGAAGTTGGTAGACAAGTTGTTTTGAGGAAAAATAAATGAAAAAAGTTGGAATCATGTCAATGCAACGCATTGCAAATTATGGCTCTTTTTTGCAGGCATATGCGCTGAAGCAGTTGATAGAAGAATTGGGACATAAAGTGGAATTTGTGGATTACCATGTCGGTGCACCGGTTATTGCCGAAAACGCGGACAGTAAGAACAAATTCGTTCGCAAACTGGAAAAAGGACTGGAAACATTTCGGTATCAGGCTCCGCCTTCCCATAAATTTTCGTTCATCCGGTACAAGCAGTCTTTTGCTAAAAAGTATATGCCGCTTTTAGGGATTACCGATGAGATGAATTATAACCCCACGCTGGATTCTCTGGTGATTGGAAGCGATGAAGTTTTTAACTGCATTCAGAAGAATTCCAACGTAGGCTATTCGACAGAACTGTTTGGTAAAGACAATCACGCAGACAGAGTGATTACTTATGCAGCATCGTTTGGAAACACAACACTGGAAAAGCTGGAAAAATATCAAAAAGCCAATGAGATTGGAAATCTTCTAAAAAAGTTTGATGCAATCTCTGTAAGAGATGCAAACTCTGGAAGCATTGTAGAGCAGCTTACTGGGGAAGAACCGGTATATAATTTGGACCCGGTTTTGACGTATGACTATATGAATTGCTGCAACAGGATTCCACAGATTAAAGCAACCGAGAAATATTTGATTTTGTATGCATACGCTGGACGTATTTCTAACGATGAGGCGGATTGGATCGCAGAATATGCAAAGAGAAAGAACTTAAAAGTTTATGCCATTGGAGGCATCCAGAAGTGTGCAGACCGGTTTATCGATTGCTCGCCGTTTGAGGTTTTGGCTTATTTCAGAAATGCAGAAGAAATAATTACGGATACTTTCCATGGCAGCATCTTCTCTGTAATTACACACCGTCCGTTTACAACACTGATTCGTAAGAGCGTAGGAAATAGCTACGGAAATGAAGAAAAACTTAGTGATTTGTTGAATCGTTTGGTTCTGACAGAGCGGATGACAACGAAAGTGGAAGATGCTAAGCGTATCAATCAGGAACCAGTTAACTATGAAAAAGTAGACGAATTGCTGAAGGCACACAGAGAAATTGCAAAAAATTACTTAAGAGAGAATCTTTTATAAGAAAGGAAAACTGTATGTATACCGAGCTGAAAACATATCAGATTATTATAGCATTATTGAAAAAATATGGAATTACGCATTGCGTCCTGTCAGCAGGAAGTCGTAATGTTCCATTTGTTCATTCGATTGAAGAAGATCCGGAATTTCATTGCTATTCTGTAGTTGATGAAAGAAGTGCGGGATATTTTGCGTTGGGACTGGCTCAAGAATTGAACCAGCCCGTTGTTATTTCGTGTACATCATCTACGGCAACGTGCAATTATTGGCCTCCTGTAGCTGAAGCTTTTTATCAGGGAGTTCCAATTGTTGTCTTGACGAGTGATCGTGATCCGGAAATGCTTGGACAGTGGGAAGATCAGATGATTGATCAGGTTGGAATGTATGACCGGCATGTAAGAAAATCTGTCAATCTTCCAATCATCAATAATCATGATGACGAGATTTATTGTCAGAGACTGGTTAATGAGGCATTGATGGAATTAAATCATCATGGAACAGGTCCAGTGCATATCAATGTTCCGATGAAATCCTACAATAATTCTTTTAACGTAAAAACGCTTCCAGAGGTTACAAAGTTTGACCGTCTCTGCTTGGATGATTCGGATGCGTTGTGGAAAGAAAAGATTGAAAAGCTGAAAAAGGCAAAGAGAATTCTTGTGACATGCGGGCAGGGTAGCTTTGTCAGTTCTGCATTGCAAGAAAGTTTAAATGAGTTTTTCAAAAAGTATAATTCTGCTGTATCGGTTGAGTATATGTCGAACATTGAAATCGAAGAAGGTTTAAATCTTAATGTTTGCATGGATGCTCGATATGTGATTCCGAAGAAGGTAAAAGAATTTTTGCCGGATATTGTTATTTCTTTCGGTGGAAATATCTTTGCGGGAATCAAAGAACAGTTCAGAAAATTTGCAGGAGAATTTGAACACTGGCTGGTACAGGAAGATGGACGAGTTGTGGATTTGTATAAGAGCATTACAACTATTTTTGAATGCAAGCCAGAATACTTTTTCCGGTACTGTGTAAAGATGGCTGATAAAGATCAGCTCAATGACAGAGAGTACTATCATGGCTTAAAGAGCTATGTGGATTCTGTTGTTTATCCGGATTTCCCGTATTCACATGTATATGCAATCAAAGAAGTGGTTGAAAAGATTCCGTCAGACTCAGTCTTGCACCTGAGCATCAACGATAGCATTCGTATTACAAATTTCTTTAAATTGAATCCTAGAATTAAGACCTATGCGAATATCGGAACACACGGTATAGATGGCTGTCTTTCTTCTTTCTTGGGGCAGGCCGCGGCAGGCGATAAGCAGAGCTATCTTGTGATTGGCGATTTGGCTTTCTTCTATGATATGAATGCAATGAGACTGCGTCATATAAAGAACAATGTCCACATTTTGTTGATCAATAATGAAGGCGGCTCTGAATTCTACTTCAATCATATGTGGAAGGATGAGGCAAGCGACCTGCACACAACAGCGCGCCATCATACAAAGGCTGAAGGCTGGGTAAAGTCAAACAACTTTATTTATCTGAGTGCACATGACAAGGAATCAATGCAGGAAGCGCTGAAAGAATTCATGCGCTGTGACTTAGAAAAGCCTGTATTCTTGGAAGTGTTTACTGAAATGAAAACAGACTCGGATGTGATTTATGATTTCTTTGATTTGAGCAGGCCAAAAGATGTGCAGTCTGAAACGATTCGGAGAAGCAAGGAGTTTATCAAGGCAACTATAGGACAGGAAAAAGCTCAGAAAATTGCAGGGCTTTTCAAAAAATAAGGAGCTTACAATATGGGCTATAAAAGAATCATCAGAAAAATTGCAAAATTTATTTTAGCATCTCAACCGGATGCTTTTGTTCAGGTAAATGTCGGACAGATTCAAGCAGGGAATATTCTTCAGGGAAAGAAAATTGTAATAACCGGTGGAGGTAGCGGTTTGGGCTATGCTATGGCCAAGAAATTCATATCTGAGGGAGCTGAGGTTGTTATATCAGGAAGAAATGCTGATAAGTTAAAGGCGGCAGCTGAAAAAATTGGAAGTTCCAACTGTAAGACTGTAGTAGCTGATGTTTGTGATGTGGCCCATAGTATGGATTTCCTGGAAAATGCAAAAGAACTGCTGGATGGTAGAATTGACTGCTTGGTCAGCAACGCCGGTGTTTCGCTACATGAAAATATCTATACGAATGTAACGGTTGAGGGATTTGATAAGCAGTTTGATACAAAATTTAGGGCTGGATATTTTTTAGGAAAAGCATTTCTCGAAATGAAAACAATGGAAAAGCAGCCTAATGCAGAACTGTTATATATCACATCCGAAACGGGTGATCAGGTTTATGATATCCCATATGGAATGACAAATGCAGCATTAAACAGCATGGTAGGGGCTTTTTCAAGAAGAGTGTATCAGCAGGGAATTCGTGTGAACGCGATTGCACCGGGCGTTACCCTCACAGAAATGACAAGAGATTATGCAGAGTCCAGTGACGGAAATCTGTACAGAAACTGTGCATCGGGCAGAACGTTCCTTCCAGAAGAAGTAGCTGAAGTGGCGTGTTTCCTTTTGAGCGATGCATCCAAGTGTATTTCTGGTGAGGTAATTCATTGCAATGCTGGAAATCATTTGAAAGCGTTTTGGGATGAGAGCAAATGATAAAAATTTTAGTAATAAATACGGTTAGATTTAAATTAAATGGAATATCGGCAGTAATAAAAAATTACTATCGGGTGATGGACAAGGAAAACATAAAAATGGATTTTCTTGCTATTGACGATCCGAGCGAAGAATACCAGGCTTTTTTTGAAGAAAATAATTTGAACTGTTTTGTGCAGTATAAAAAAAATATTGTCGATTATTTTAAGGGAATAATTAAATTATGCCGTCAAGAGAAATATGACATTGTTCATATACATGGAAACAGCGCAAACATGGCAATCGAATTATTAGCGGTAACTTTTGGCGGGGTTAAAGTCAAAATCACGCATTCACATAATACGGCGACGATGCACCCATGTATGCATAAAATGCTTTGGCCCTTGTTTGCAAAGTTGTGTACAGTACGGTTAGCTTGTGGTGAAGATGCAGGAAAATGGCTTTACAGGGAACAAAAGTTCACAGTATTAAACAATGGGATCGAAACGAATAAGTATTTGTTCTCTGATTCTGTTCGGAGTATAACTCGTAAAGAACTTGGTGTAAAGGAAAATGAAATTTTACTGGGACATATCGGAAATTTTATTGAGCAAAAGAACCATACATTTCTGATAGATATCTTTTCTGAGGTGCATAGAACAAATCCTGAATTCAAGCTGCTTTTAATAAGTGATGGAATGCTTATGCCTACCATCAAAGATAAAGTGCATTCGTTGGAACTGGATGACGCAGTTGTGTTTTTAGGAAAGACAATGAATGTTCAAAACTATCTCAGTGCGATGGATTTGTTCCTACTTCCATCTTTACATGAAGGATTGCCACTGGTATTGGTTGAGGCACAAGCGTCTGGACTTACATGTGTTGTTTCGGATACAGTTGCAAGAGAAGCTGACTTAACTGAAACGAGTTGGTATCTGCCAATTAGCACAGTTGAACCTTGGTCTAAAGTAATACGAGATAAAAATTATCTTGGCAAAAATCGAAACGAACGCTCGAAGCAAAAGATAGAGAGAATCAAGGAAAAGGGATATGATCTCGAGCAGAATGCTAATCTATTACGCCAAATTTATATAGATAGCTGTGAGGAAAGATAAATGACATATGAAGGACTAAGATTAAAAGTATTAAAATACTGGAGAGTTGGTTTGGCTGATTGGAGAAAAAAGCAGCTCAAGTCTACAGACTTTACAATTATCTCCAATAACTGCTGGGGCGGTATGATTTATGAAAGCTATAATTTGCCAAAGGAATCGCCCACAGTTGGAATGTTTTTTATGGCGAAAGACTATATCGAATTTCTGTCTGATTTGAAAGGATACATTGGCGGAAAGCTTACTTTTATTAAACCGGAAGAATCTCGTTGGAAAGAGATGCCACAGATATCCGGAGATAAGAGGTTCGGACATTATCCGGTAGGCGTGTTATCAAATGGAAAAAATACGATTGAGATTTTCTTCCTGCATTATCACAGTGAGCAAGAAGCTCGTGAAAAGTGGGAGCGGCGTATCCAACGGATTAACTGGGATAAGTTGCTGGTTAAATTTAATGATCAGAATGGATGTACAGAAATGGAGGTGAATAAATTCATGAAACTGCCATTTAAGAATAAATTATTCTTTACCTGTAAGCATTGGCCAAATGAAAATGGGGGGTACACGGTTATTCACCAGTTCCCCAAGCATGATTTTATAATGGCATCATATGAGCCGTTTGGAAAAAATAAATACATAGATGTTACATCTGTCATAAACCAACTGTAATGCAGAGGGCTTTTTCTCTGTACCAGTTTGATTATGGCAGATTGGTGTGGAGGATTATGAAAATGCTGCATAAATACTATATTGGCTTGATAAGCGTATGGAAAATTCTGTGCGCAAAAATATGCACCCGTGGAAGAATTCATTCGACATGGATTAATTCACTGAGAGGAGCATTTAACGCTGAGATTATTGGGGACGGAACAATCTCGATGGGGAAATTTTTAACGTCGAGAGGACCAATTTATCTAAAGTCTGTAAATGGTGGAAATTTATCTATTGGAGAAAATGTGTTTTTTAACCATAACTGTTCTATAACCTGCGCAAATGAGATTAAAATTGGAAATCATTGTATGTTTGCCAACAATCTTGTGATTGTTGATCATGACCATGAAGTCGGTGAAAGTGGAGTTACAGGAACATTGATCTCAAAACCAGTTGTTATCGAAGATAGAGTCTGGTGTGGTGCAAATGTCACAATAACCAAAGGTGTTCATATAGGAGCGGGGGCTGTAATAGCCGCAGGCGCAGTTGTGACAAAAGATGTGCCCCAAAGAGCTGTTGTGGCAGGAGTACCCGGAAAAGTAATTCATTGAGTGAAGGGGGATAATGGGTGTGGACTTGATTACAATTATTGTACCAGTATATAATGTCGAAAAATATATAAGAGAATGTATAGACTCACTACTTAATCAAACATATAAAAACTTGGAAATCATCCTCGTGGATGATGGCTCAAAAGATAAGAGTGGAGAAATATGTGAAAACTATGCAAATGCAGATTCTAGAGTGAAAGTTATTCACAAGGAGAATGAAGGTCTTGGATTCGCCCGAAATACCGGGTTGACAGTTGCGCAGGGCAAGTTTGTTACTTTTATAGATTCGGATGATGTAGCGGATGCGGATCTCGTTGAAAGACTATTAAAAGGTATTACTGATTCTAAGTGCGATACCTGTCTTGGCGGCTTCAAGCGTATATCAGAAAATGGGACAACTAGTTTTGTTGAACAATATGATATTGCGTTATTCACCGGAGCAGAGGTCTATAATGAACTGTTTGCGAGAATGCTAGGAAGCGCGCCGGATAAGCATGATGCAATTAGAATGTCCGTATGGAATGTAATGTATTCAATGGATATTATTCGTAAATATAAAATTAAATTTCCATCTGAACGAAAATTCATTTCCGAAGATATAATTTGGGATTCTGAATACTATAAATACGCTAAACAAGTTAAAGTGATTGATTCCACTGCATATAATTATAGAATTACGCCAGGATCTTTAACTCAGAAATACAAACCAGATATGCTAAAAAAAATATGTGTTTTGTATAATGAGATGACTGACAGGTTATCTAATGACGAAGCTAAGATTACAAGATTGCAACGTCAATTCTTTGTGAATTTGAGAGCGTGCTTGAAGCAGGAGAACCCAAAAGTCTCAAAAAAGTGTAACCCTGAAGTGGTGAATTCAATCAAGGAAATAGTGAACAACGAAACAGTTCATACGGTTGCCACGGCTTATGAAAAAATTATTGAACAACATAGGCAAAAGTTTTTTGTGAAATTGGTTAAGAGTAAAAGAATATATGCACTCTATATTCTGGTGAAGATAGGTGGAATGTAATAAATGAACTTAAAGAATAAAATTAAAGTGAAAATCTTGGGCTATAAAGCTACAAGTGAATCATATATAACTTACTTAAGAAAAATAGGAGTTCAAGTTGGAGAGGATGTTGTCCTCTATCGCCCGTTAAATACTACTATTGATGTTCAGAATCCCCATTTGCTAGAAATCGGGAATCACGTCATGATGACTGGACCGGTGACGATTCTTACACACGACTATAGTTGGTCGGTGTTGAAAAGAAAATATGGGGAAATTGTCGGAAACCAGAAATACACTGTACTTAAAGATAATATCTTCATTGGTTGGGGTGCAACTATATTAGCTGGAAGTTACATAGGCGAAAATACCATCATAGGTGCAGGAAGTGTTGTTTCTGGTCATTTGGAAGGAAATGCAGTATATGCGGGGAATCCGGCCCGTAGGATTTTGTCAATAGATGAATATTACCAAAAGAGAAAAAGCAAACAGATTGAAGAAGCAATTGCTTATGTTAGAAAGTATGAAGAAAGATTTGGTACTGTTCCATCCATAGAAAAGCTGGATGAGTACTTTTTCTTATTCTTTAATCCGAACGATCAGTCACAAAGAGAAACTTTTGACTTTAAACTTAAATTATTGGAAAATTATGATGAGACAATGAAGAAGGCAGAACTTAATAAGCCGATATTCAGTTCATATGATGAGTTTATAAAGTATTGTAGAGAGAATAGATAAAGGATTGAATTCAATTATGGTTAGTGTGATTGTTCCGGTATATAAAGTGCCGGAGTATTTAGATAGATGTGTAGAGAGTATACGAAATCAGACCTACACTGATTTGGAAATTATATTAGTTGACGACGGGTCACCTGATGATTGTCCTCAAATGTGTGACGCATATGCTAAAAAAGATGAGCGAATAGTTGTCATTCATCAAAGCAATGGAGGACTATCCGCAGCTAGAAATGCCGGACTGAAGAACTGTAAGGGAGAATACATTATTTATGTTGATAGTGACGATTACATAAAGGATGATATGATAGAAACCTTGGTGGCCGGCATTGAGAATTACGATGCTGATATAGCAATTTCAACATACTATCTTTCTGTGGGCGAAAAGCAAGAAGCGTTGAGACTGAGTGGCAAAGTATTTGTTGGGAAAACAGAAGATATGATTGAAATAATATATTCTAATGGATTGTGGCAAGCCTGGGCGAAATTGATAAAAAGAGATATTGCTTTAGCTTGTCCATTTATTGATAGACTGATATATGAGGATTATGAAAATACTCCCAGATTGCTTGTTCATTCATCAAGAATTGTAGTTTTTATGGACGGACGATATATATATACTGTCAGAAATAATAGTATTATGGGAGAAAGGCAGAAAGCAACAAGCGTAGATTTTGCAAGAATCACAAAAAACACAATTGAGTTATATAATAGAGAGCCTTATAGAGACAATATAAAAGAATTTATGCTTTCTTTTCTTTTTAAGCAGTTAATATATAATTATCACACAACAATCAGGTATGACAATAGTGTTAATAATGAGTTCCTATATGAATCAAGAAAATTACTGATTCAATACAGAAAGGAGTGGATGTCAAGTAAAGCGATAGGCAGAGGAAGAAAAATATCGTATGCACTTATAGCATACTTCCCGCGGATATATCGCGTAGCATATCTGGCATCTCATAGGGAGAAAACTTAATGAAAAAGGGATTTGAATTAAAGCAGCTAGAGTGGATAGTGTTTGTTATTGTAATGATCATACTTTTCTTCTCTACACAAACGTATTTCGGAACTGCAAATTATTCCAGGATTTACCATATTGATAGATATTGTATGTTGGCTTTTTTGGGAGTTTCAATAGTTGCCAATCATGGTGTAATCAGATATAAGAGCAAAGATTTGTTAACAATTAAAATTGTGATACTGCCGTACATTTTTCTGTTTGCGGTATCGGTGTTTTTTTATATGACAAATCATCGAGCATCCTGGTCTAGTATTATAAATACAAATATTCAAGCGATTCTGGTTTGTTTAATGGCAATCGTATCGTATTATTCATTAGGAAAAGGTGCATTAAAGGGTGTTCTTATTGCTGCAATAATCAATTATTTTATTTATATTGTTACTTGTATAGTTCAATATGGCCCTTTAGCTCTTTTTCAAGCTGGATCAGATTCAAAGGCATCTCGACTTTTGGAAGTACATGAGGTGACATTTGTTTTTGGAATCTTGATTGTTTATCTTCTAATCTCAGATTATTTAAAAAGCAGATCCGTGAAAAAAAGGTGGGTTGTCCTACTTGCGGTTTTTTGTTTGCTTGGCTTCAAACGTATTTTACTTATGGCAATGCTTATTGGCATTATAGTATACTTTTGTGCGAGAAGAGCAAAAAAGCCGAATTTGATTATCGCGATTTCTGTGATAGCGATTGTGTTGAGTTTAATGTGGGTATTCCTGTGTTCATCATGGGATTTGTTGACGGGAATTAGTATAAAATTCGGAATAGACTTAGCTGGACGAAATTGGATATACAGCAACTTTTACCCTTATTATAATTTTTCAATTTCATATTTAGGTGCTGGAGTGGGTTATGTGCAGGAAATGATCTACACCATGTCAACAATGGTATTGAATAATCATTCAATTGGATTACATAATGAGTACATGCGATTATTTATAGAGCTTGGCTTTATTCCGTATATTACTTATTTTGTTCTAATATGGCCTGTTTCAATTAAAATTCTATATAATAAAGTTGGTTATAGGGTAGCACTTATGTATTTCGTTTTGTGGATTGTGAATGGTATTTGTATTGCAACAGATAACTTGTTAACATACCCAAATTTTATGCTTGCATTTTGGTTGATACTGATTACGATTATCAATGAAACTCCAGATAGGAGTGGGGAATTAGCTATTAAATAGAGAAGGTGAGAATAGTATGAAAATAGCAATCGTTACAGTTTACGATAGTGTTGTAAACTTTGGGTCTTTCTTACAAGCTTATGCAATGAGCAAGGTTTTAGAATCAAGAGGGCATGAAGTTTTTTTTGTCCGCAGGATGCCAAACGATGAGATTTTAAAACGATTTAATCGATTGGCTAAAATACAAAATAGTGTTTCTTCTAAAAAGGGAATAAAAGCAAAATTTTTATCTCAGAGGTCTAAATATGTAATTCAGCGCGAAATGGATGCGAACAAAAATAGATATAAGTGTTCGTTGAGTGACTGGAAGTCAATAAAAATAATCGATCCTGCCGAAATTGAAGATTGCGGGATACAACTTGTAATATGCGGAAGCGATGAAATTTGGAATATACATAATAAGGATATCGACTTGGATTTCTATTCATGTGGATGGGTTAAACATATTCCAAAATTAGCATATGCAATTAGTTCTGGAAATTCAAAAACATCAGAATATTTAAATGACCCTGAATTTTTCAATGCTGTAGGAGATTTTTGTAAAATTCTACCGAGAGATCAAATGACGCAAAGTATGATTTCGGATATCACAAATGTCAAGGAATCTATTGTTTGTGATCCAACACTATTGCTTGGGCAAGATGGATTTACATTGACTAATAAGGGAAAAGAATTTGGAAAGTATATACTCGTTTATTCCTATTTTCTTACGAGAAAAGAAAAGAAGTTCATAAAAAAATATGCAAGAAATAATGGATTGAAAATCATTTCACCTTGTATATATTCCAGTATTGCCGATGAAGTCGTATATACTTCTGCATTAGATTTTCCTTCCCTTGTTTTTAATGCAGAATGTGTTTATACAACCACATTTCACGGCACCATTTTTTCATTAATGTTCGCAAAAAGGTTTTGCGCCCTTTCAAGGCTGCCTAAGGTGGCAAATTTGTTGGAACAGTTGGAAACGTATGATCATGAATTAAACTTGGACTTTTCCTACGATGATTTTTGTGCTGTTTTAAATAAATTTGCGGATAGAAGTGTGATTGGAGATGGATTGAATAGACTTAAATCTACATCTGAAGATATACTCTGGAAAGCGATTGAAGAGATTGAGAACAACGGATATACTCCAATAGGTAATCATTATGAAAGTCGTTGTAAGTATTTATATGGGTATACTAAACAGGACGATATTCGGAGAAAGAGTTCATCCGGAGGACTGTTCTATGAATTATCACAGGTGATTTTAGAAGATGGAGGGGTTGTTTTTGGAGCTTGCTATGATAAGGAAATGCATCAGGTTGTTCATAAGTCCACTGAAGAAACATCAATAGAAAACATGCTGAAGAGCAAATATGTGGAATCAAAATTAGGTGATACTTATAAAAAAATTGAGACATATTTAAAAGATGGAAAAAAAGTCTTATTCTGCGGAACTCCTTGTCAAGCTGCAGGCCTTTATAATTTGAAAGAAAAGAAATGGAGCAGATATAAAAATCAATTGTTTATCTTAGATTTTTTGTGTGAAGGTGTTCCATCTTATAAAATATTTCAAGAATATATAAAAGACAGTGAAAATAAATCAGAAAAAGAGATTGAAACTATTGAATTTCGTTCCAAATCTTATGGATGGAATGTGCATTGTATGAAAATTCAATACAAAGATGGGACTAGCAGAATAATTCCTTCTTTTAGCGATTCATATATGCACACTTTTATTATGGACTTAACGATGAACAGAAGATCTTGTTATGCATGTCCTTTCCGCGAAAAAAAATATTCAGATGTGACCATAGGAGATTTTTGGAAGGTTAGCAATGTTGACAAGTCATGTGTTGATAACAAAGGCGTATCAGCTATATTTGTGAACTCTGAGGCTGGAAATATACTGATTGAAAAAGCCAGAAAGAACTTGTATATAAAAGAACTGGAAGATAGGGATATCCTCCAAATGGAACAGCATTTAGATACCTCTTTATATTTGGACAAGAGAAACAATTTTTACACCGAATTTTTGAGCAATGGATACAATAGTGCAATCAGAAAGTATAGCACTTATTTTCAAAATAGAGGAATAGTGGATAAATTGAAATTAATAAAAAGATGGACTAAGCTCGAATATAAGAGAAGGTTTAAAAATTAGTCGGAGGAAGATTATGGCAGATAAATCAAGTACGGGAAAGGAACTTGCGAAAAATACTGCAATAATATCTGTAGGTAAAATTTGCACACAAGTAGTAAGTTTTTTACTTTTACCAATATATACAGGGATACTTTCAACTGAGGAATATGGCGCCGTTGATCTAATTATTACATACACATCTTTGCTTCTTCCATTGGTCACATTGCAACTTGAACAGGCACTTTTTCGTTTTCTTCTTGAGAAAAGGGGAGACTCCGATGGCACTAAGGATGTGTTATCGGATGTATGTTCAATCAATGTTTTAGCACTTATTCTTTTTACTATTGTCTTTTTAGTTGTGTCACCATTGATTAATAGTAAATATAAATATTTTCTTTTGATTAATTTGATCGTAAATGCATATTCGTCTGTAATGCTACAAGTGGCACGAGGATTTGGCAGCAATGTGGTATATGCCCTGGGTAGCTTTTTGAATGCGGCATCGATGATCCTGCTCAATATTATTTTTATTGTTGGTTTCCATCTTGGCGCATATGGAATGATATGGTCACACATTATAGCCGCTTGCATTTGTGGAACTTTTATTTTGATTCAGACAAAGGCTTATCGATACATTTCGTTCCATATTCCTTCAAAAGAAAGTTCAAAAAGATATCTTGCATATTCACTTCCTCTAATTCCGAATCAAATCTCGTGGTGGATTCTATCTGCATCAGATAGAACAGTGATTTTATGGCAACTGGGAGTTGCATTTAACGGAATATATTCAATTGCAGGGAAGTTTTCTAACCTTTATAGTGTGATGTATAACATTTTCAATTTGTCTTGGACAGAACTTATTTCGGTTCACTTTAATGATCCAGATAGAGATAAAATTTTTTCGGATTTGCAAGACACTGTGGTGAAGTTGTTGATTTGTTTATACCTCGGAATGGTTTCTGTCATGCCTTTCGTTTTTCCAATCATGATTAACGAGAAATATTCTGATGCCTATTATCAAATTCCAATCCTGATGATTGGTGTTTTCTTTAGTGCAATGATTGGCGTTATGAGTGCTTATTATATTGCGGATAAAAACACAAAGGTCATAGCAAAGACCACAATGATTTGCGCCGGAATTAATTTGGTGTTGGATATTGTATTAATGCCTTTTATTGGGCTGTTTGCAGCTTCAATCGCAAGTGCTACAGCTTACTTTGTGATGTATGTCGTCCGGTATATTGATATTAATAAAAGATATGGCGTTAAGAATTCTCCACAATTATTGGGCTTGATGGTAATATCTACAATTATTGTGTTCGGCGTCTATTATTATAGAAATATAATTCTTTGTGGAATATGTTTTTTGGGTGTTTGTGTGATGTCAATTTGCTTAAATAAAAAGGTGATTTTAGGTGGCAAGTCATTTGTAAAAAATGCACTGGCTAAAATGAAGAAAGGCAGGTAATACAGTATGAAAGAAGTACCAATTCTTTATTCAAGAAAAGAAGAATGCTGTGGTTGTACGGCTTGCTATGCAATCTGTCCTAAAGAAGCAATCTCTATGGTAGAGGATGAAGAAGGATTTGAGTATCCGCAGATTGATGAAAGCAAGTGTGTACGCTGCTATCAGTGCATTAAAGTATGCCCGATAAAAGTAGCAAGAGCACAATAAGAGGAGAGATTATGAAAACAACATTACTTATCATGGCGGCCGGAATCGGCAGCCGTTTCGGAACGGGAATTAAGCAGTTAGAGCCGGTGGATGCTTCTAATCATATCATTATGGACTACTCAATCCATGATGCGATAGAGGCAGGGTTCAATCATGTAGTATTTATCATCCGTAAGGATATCGAAAAGGAGTTCAAAGAGGTTATTGGTGATCGCATTGCCTTCATTTGCTCTTCTCATAACGTAACCGTGGACTACGCATTTCAGGATATCAACGATATTCCGGGAGAACTTCCGGAAAGCCGTACAAAGCCGTGGGGAACCGGTCAGGCTGTGCTTGCAGCGAAAAATGTGATTGATACCCCGTTCATAGTGATTAATGCAGATGACTACTATGGCAAGGAAGGTTTCAAGGCCGTCCATGAACATTTGGTAAACGGCGGAAAGTCCTGTATGGCAGGATTTGTGCTGAAGAACACACTGTCCGATAATGGTGGTGTGACCCGTGGTATCTGTAAGATGGACGAGAATGGAAACTTGACTGAGGTTGTGGAGACTAAGAACATCGTAAAGACTGTAGCTGGAGCAGAGGCAGACGGTGTGAGCGTTGATGTGAATTCTCTAGTTTCTATGAACATGTGGGGGTTGACTCTGGAGTTTCTGGATGTGCTAGAAAATGGTTTCAAGGCGTTTTTTGAGAAAGAAGTACCGAGCAATCCTCAGAAAGCCGAGTATCTGATCCCAATCTTCATCGGTGAATTACTGAGTGAAGGCAAGATGAATGTAAAGGTTCTGAAGACCAACGATACATGGTACGGAATGACCTACCATGAGGATGTCGCAGCCGTAAAGGACAGCTTTAAGAAAATGTTAGAAAAAGGCGTGTACAAGGCTGACTTGTTCTCTGATCTGTGATATACTGGGAGCGGTAGCTCCCTACGCTGCTCTGATAATCACACACCTCTTCGTGGTGAGCAGTAGGCAACGATCTTATGGTCGGCTGAGATGTGAAGAAACAATTGAATGCTAACAGAAAAGTTTTAATAGAATGGAGAATAGCAAATGACAATGAAAGAATATGCACATTCTTGTGCAGAGGAATTAAAAAAATCACCTACACAGAAAACTGTGGTTAAAGTGTGTAATAAGATTTTACACTTACAAGTCGCTGGAAGAGATATTACAAGTTCTGAAGTTGAGATAATCTTAGGATACATTGAAGATGAAATCGGCGATTACGGTTTCTTAAATGAGAGTTTTGACAACCATGAAACGCTTACTTTAATGAGCCAAGTGAGAAAAATAATTGCACAGGCAAACGGAGGAAAATAAAATGTCTGATACGATTATTGCAGGACTGTCCTTATTGGTATCTGCGATTAATGCTGTGTTATATTTTAGGCTTCAGGGAAAGTATAATGAAATGACAAAGACACAAACGTCAACTGCACAAGGAGCCATTGAGACACAGGTGAGAAATAGCATTTCAGATGCAACTAAAGAAGTTTTGCATTATGCAACAGAAGTAGAAAAAAATCCTAGTAGTAAAGTAACTCAACAGGCATATTTCTCAGCGGAAGAAATGTATAGAAATGCTTATGAAGATGCGTGTGCAAAATATTTAGATAGAAAAATTGATGTCGAGCGTTTTGAGAAAATATATAAGCAGGAAATTTACAAGCTGGTAAATGATCCACAGCAGAAAGAATTTTATGCGACAAATCAAACGACCTATGCGTCAACGGTTGCCGTGTATAAAAAGTGGTTTTCGCAAAGCTAACATAGTACTGGATATTTCCTCACCCCAACACAGTACTACGCAGTGGGTGTCAGGCACCAATGTGGTCAACCTAGTGTCAACTTAAGACAAGTGTCTGCTCAGGTTAATGACTAACGGTGCGAAATCGAGAAAAGAGGAAGGTAGATTTGAAAAGAAGACGCACTTTAATAGAGCTTCACAGAAAAAGCCCTATTAACAGCTGGTGATTTTAGAATGCAACTTTTTTATTGTTAAAATGCGTTCTGCCTATTGCTTTATTCTTCTTTCGTCGGAATGTTCTTCCAGGCATAATCTGAGATCTGCATCGGAGAGATTCCTTATATAGTCTATCAATTGCAGATAAATCGAAAAGATTACATAGGATTTTGGGAACTATTGTTTTGATACGTCCGATAATAAATGCTCGGTTTGCTTGGTATCGATATTTATTCGTACTTTTAGCGGTAATCTGAATTTCTTCATCAACTTGATCTTTAATAAGAGATGACAGATTTGAAAGAAGTACGTTGATATAAAATTCTTGAAGCACTGAAGTGGTTGTTGCACCGGAAAATTCTTCAATAGCAAGGCGACTTTTCAATTCCTTATATTTTGTTTCGACTGGCCAGCGATAGAAGTAAAGTTCGCGGAACATCTGTTGAGAAATATGTGAATCAAAAAGATTGGTGGCAAGATACTCTTTCGTTCCATCATTGAGAATAACTTCGATGACTCTTATCCTGACATCCTCAGTCCCGTCTTTTTCATTGCCGGGAAGAACCGTGATTATGTCTCCAGAGCATTTCTTAGCAATGTTATAATTCTGTTTTAAGCGCATAAGACAAAGGTGCTGATGCTCGACACAATAACGAAACATATCTTCAGAATAATAGCCACGATCAAAGATTACAACGCTGTTTTGATAGATATTTAAATCTTCTAAATTATGCAAATGCTCTAAAGCAGCGGAACGTTCAGATGCAAGATACCGTTGAAAAGAAGCATGGACAATATAATCATCAAGAACATCATAAACAATGGAATCAAGTCCCATAGTAAAACGGCGGCTTGGATCAGGATATCCAAACATTTCACCAAAGAACTCGAAATTCGATTTCGAATTAGGCAATTCTATTTTGGAACCATCAATGGCAAATAAATGATATCCATTCCAAAGTTTACGAGATGGGAGCTGCTTATAGAATAAATCAACTGATAAATAGTAAAGTTCTTTAAATAAGGCAGGGTTAATAAATTGGCGAGCCTTTGACAGAGCCTGTTTTGAAATGTCAGGGAAATCAAGGCTTCCAAGATCTTCCCGAATACGGGAAAGATTTTGAAACATGGAGGCCTTTGAAGTATAAAGCAGATACATAATTACTTGAAAAAGAGAAAGTTTTCGTTTACGAACAAAATGATTTTTCGCACGATGAGGTTCCAGTTTTTCTGGGTTTGTGATATACTCCTTAATGGATTGGATGATATTTTTGCAGATGTCAATTCGATTCATATGACATACCTCCTAAAGTGTAATTAAGGTTCGTGGCGAGACGAACAATTCCTTAATTAATAGGTCGCGAAGCGACCTCACTTTCAGGAGGTTTTGTCAAGTGCTTTTTTTGTAAAAAAAGAAAAGAAATCCTTTAAATGCCGATGAAATCAGGGCTGAAGGAATTCTAAAATTTTTCTAAAATTCTTACCACAGTGGTGTCAGGCACTATTAAATTTCCAAGGAGGTAAAATTACATATGAAAAGGTTTCAATCAATTTCAGAAAATCTCAGTTATAATGATATTCTTCAATTCGATGGAGCATTTTCCACTTTGCATATTAATTATGGAAAATCCCCTCTGTTTAACGGTGAAAATAGTAAAGATTTAGCGAAAAAATCTAGAAAGAATAGCGTGTCATCATTAGAACATGTTGAAGATGTTTTTGAATATATGACTCACTTTAATGGTGTTGAAAATGATTTTAAAAAGGCAGATCGTATTGTGTTATGGGAAAAATACTGGTTAGAATATACAAATGCATTCGAGCATCTTACAGAAGTACTGCCAAAGTCAGTGACTACTGCATATATGGGAAGGCAAGCAATTGAACTTGGTTTTAAGTATTTATTACTGCGAAAAGATGTGTCAGACAAAGAACTTCGAACTCACAACTTGAAAGAATTAGCAGATTTAATGTGGGTAAAATATTCGATTGAGGAGCCGTATATGGGTGAGATACCGGATTTTTGCAATTGTTATAGTAAAATGTTAGAAGGAGACAATGTCGAATATTTTAGATATCCAGAATATAGTAGAAAAAGATATTTTGCAGGAAACCGATTGGATATCGAATGGTTATCCTACAATTTTGCACTGATTTTATTAAAATTATTACAATTTGCAAATCTGACTTTATGATTTGAAAGTGACTATGGAGAAGTCTATCAAGTGAAATAGTTTTTGAGATTGCAGATGTTATAGAAGAGGTTCCGACGGTTTGCTGGTGCGGAAAGCGTGCGCAGTGCAACACAAGATATGCAGACGGCAAGATTGTTCGAAAGGGCGCACAGGTCATGCTTGGATTGAATGAAAGCTATGTAGCATTATGCAGGAAGCATTACAAGGAAGGACGATTGTGGGAACATGATCCGGGAGATATTCCGGGTGATAATAATTAAAATCATAATTAAAAAAAGAGAAGCATGAAATCTCGAATCATCTCATGTCTTGATTTCTGGTATATTGCAATCAATTCTTTTGATTCAGCTTGCAATAATAGGATTCTCATGTTAATCTAATACCATGCAGTCCACATTCTGGTGGACTGCAAAAAGATCTATGAACCAAATCGGTAATTATTCAATAAGCTCAGTATCTCGAGCAGATAATCCGATGACAACCGAAAAAAGATGAATATCGTCTGAGAGATTATGTGATTAAGAAATCTTGATAATTTTGCTTCTTAAATTGTATGGATCTTCGATTCTGTTATCCAATCACTTCCATAGAAAGTAATCTTATGTTAAGATGAAAGTAGTTTTATAATCCTTTCCTCAAACGATGATTCATCGTACAGAAGAGAGGAGAATTCTATGAGAAAAACCAGGAAAAGTGTATCAACCAAGAAAGAAATATCACAATGCAAAACATTGAAAGAGAAGCAAGAAGACTTTATCATGCTTCCAACAGTAGATTTCTGTTTCAAGGAATTGATGCAGAATGATAACATCCGCAAGAATATTATCGCAGCACTATTAAATGTTCCATCCAGTGAGGTAGAGAACACGGAACTTATGCCTACGATTCTCAGAAAAGAATCGAAAGATGATAAGTATGGGATTTTAGATGTCCGGGTGAAACTGAAGAATGGAGAACAGATTGATTTTGAGATGCAGGTAGAAGCATTTGATTGCTGGGCAAATCGTTCTGTTTATTATCTGAGTAAGATGTATACAAGTGAAATAAAAGAAGGCGAGGGATACGATTGCTTGAAGAAGTGTATCCATGTGAGTATTCTTGCATATGATCATTTTCTAGATGATAAAGAGTGTTATCGGAGAATTGCATTCTGTGATGCAAAGACAGGAAAAGAGTATACAGATCTTATGGAGATGCATATCTTAGAATTGTCAAAACTTCCACCGGAAGAGAAAAATGAGACAAGCCTGTTGCAGTGGATGCGCTTTCTTGGAGGAAAAACCAGAAAGGATTTTGAAGAAATGGCAAAGAAGAATTCAGAATTGGAAGAAGCGTATGACGTATTGGATAAATTAAGTGCCGATGAAAAGAAGAGGTTAGAATACGAGACAAGACAAAGAGCAATCAGGGATTATAATATAGGGATGTTAACCGCAGAAAGACGAGGAATTGAAGCTGGGCGCAAGATTGGAAGAGAAGAAGGGGAAACTTTGGGAGTAAGCAGAATTAATCAATTAATTCTCGAATTATCAAAACATGGACGTACAGATGATATCGTGAAAGCAGCAGCTGACAAGGAGTATCAGGAAAAGTTGCTGAAGGAATTTGATTTATAACAGAAAAGCCACAGGTAGAGATTAGCACATGCCTTTTGCCTTCCATGTCATATCTAGCTTCATGACTGCCGCTTCCATATCCATCCTGCCTTGTACTCATAAAAGGAAGACTCATAGGAAGTTGTCGATCGATCAAATTCTTTAAGATACCAGAAACATTATGAAAAAGGTAATTCAATTAGAACAAAAATAAACAGAATCAAAAGTAGTTGACATTTCGTATTACGAAAGTATAATAGAATAGGTGAGAGAAAGGAGATTACCTATGGCTAAGATGGGACGTCCGAAGTCAGACGTGATCAAAGATAAAATTGTGACAATCCGAATGTCTGCGGAGGAACACCAGAAACTTAGGGACTATTCTGAGAAGCATCAACAGACGATAACGGAAACCCTTAAAGAGGGAGTTGACTTATTATATAAGACTCGTGATTAAGGTGCATTTTTTATGAAGAACATTACGAAATCAAGAGATTATAGTAGTGAAAAGATAGAACGAAAAGGAGAAGTGCTATGGCATTAAAGAAAAAACCGGTAACAGGAATGAAAGATATTCTTCCTGCAGAGATGGAGATCAGAGATTATGTGATCGGTCTGATCAAAGAGACATATAGAAGCTTTGGATTCTCATCCATTGAGACTCCATGTGTAGAGCATATCGAGAACCTGTGCAGTAAGCAGGGTGGAGATAATGAGAAGCTGATCTTCAAGATCTTAAAGCGTGGAGAGAAGTTAAGACTTGCAGAGGCGAAGGAAGAAGCTGATCTTGTAGACGGAGGACTCCGCTATGACCTGACACTTCCGCTGTCCAGATATTATGCAAATCATTCTAATGAGCTTCCGGCACCGTTCAAAGCACTCCAGATGGGAAGTGTATGGCGTGCCGACCGTCCGCAGAGAGGACGTTACCGTCAGTTTATGCAGTGTGATATTGACATTCTTGGCGAGCCATCTAACCTTGCTGAGATCGAGCTGATCCTTGCTACAACATCTCTGCTTGGAAAACTGGATTTCAATAACTTTACAATCCGTATTAATGACCGCCGTTTCCTGAAGGCAATGGCAGCTTACAGTGGATTTGAAGAGAAAGATTATGACAGCGTATTTATCACACTGGATAAGATGGACAAGATCGGTCTTGATGGTGTTGCAGCAGAGATGAAGGAAAATGGATATGCAGAGGAATCTGTTGAGAAATATCTTCAGCTCTTCAAGGAAATTACAGGAGATGTAGAAGGTGTTCGTGCATGCAAGGAAAAACTTCAGGGATTCCTTCCGGAAGATGCGGCAGACTCTCTTGAAATGATCATCACAAGCGTAGAAAGTGCGAAGGAAGCTGATTTCCGTATGCTGTTTGATCCGACACTGGTACGTGGAATGTCTTATTATACAGGAACTATTTTTGAGATTTCTATGGATGAGTTCGGTGGATCTGTAGGTGGCGGCGGACGCTACGACAAGATGATCGGTAAGTTCACAGGACAGGATACACCGGCAGTTGGATTCTCTATCGGATTTGAACGTATTGTCATGCTTCTGATGGAGCGTGGATACAAAGTTCCGACAAGCAAAGAGAAGAAGGCATTCTTGATCGAGAAGAATATGCCGAAGGAAGGCATGCTCAAGGTTCTTGATCTTGCGAAGAAGGAGCGTGCAGCAGGTCGTCAGGTAATGATCATGAACATGAAGAAGAACAAGAAGTTCCAGAAGGAGCAGCTTGCAGAACAGGGATACACAGATATTACAGAGTGCTACAGAGATTCTGTTGATAACTTATAGAAAAAAGGGAAAGGAAGTAAATAACCATGGCTGAATCAATGCAGGGGCTTAAGAGAACACACCGTTGTGGTGAACTCTCAGCAGCCAATGTTGGGGAAACTGTAACTATCATGGGATGGGTACAGAAGAACAGAAATAAAGGAGGACTTGTATTTACAGACGTAAGAGACCGTTCTGGAATTATACAGGTTGTATGCGAAGAAGGAACTACAGACGCAGCGATCATTGAGAAAGCAGCATCTTTACGTGCAGAGTATGTAGTTGCTGTTGTCGGAAAGGTTGAGAAACGTTCCGGTGCAGTGAATGATAAGATTGCAACAGGTGAGATCGAGGTGATCCCTAGCGAACTTCGTGTTCTTTCCGAGTCACAGACACCTCCGTTCCCGATTGAAGAAAACTCAAAGACAAAGGAAGATATCCGTCTGAAATACCGTTATCTTGACCTTAGAAGACCGGATCTGCAGAGAAATCTTCGTATGAAGAGTCAGGTTATGACACTGACACGTCAGTTCTTCTCAGACGAGGGATTCCTTGAGGTGGAGACACCAATGCTTGGAAAGACAACTCCGGAAGGTGCAAGAGATTACCTTGTACCAAGCCGCGTGCACCCGGGATCTTTCTACGGACTTCCACAGTCTCCGCAGCTTTACAAACAGCTTCTGATGTGTTCAGGTGTAGACCGTTACATCCAGATCGCAAGATGTTTCCGTGATGAGGATCTTCGTGCGGACAGACAGCCGGAATTCACACAGATCGATATGGAGCTTTCTTTCGTTGACGTAGATGATGTTATCGAAGTAAATGAAAAGTATCTTAAGAAACTTTTCAAAGAGGTTCTTGATGTAGATGTACAGCTTCCAATCCAGAGAATGACATGGCAGGAAGCAATGAACCGTTATGGCTCTGATAAGCCGGATCTTCGTTTTGGAATGGAACTGAAAGATGTATCTGATGTAGTGAAAGACTGTGGATTTGCAGTATTTACAGGCGCGCTTGAGAATGGTGGAAGTGTTCGTGGTATCAATGCCAAAGGACAGGGCAGCATGCCGAGAAAGAAGATCGACAAGCTGACAGCGTTTGTTAAAGATTACGGCGCTAAGGGACTGGCTTATGTTGCGCTTCAGGAAGATGGAACAGTGAAGTCTTCTTTCGCAAAATTCATGACAGACGAGCAGATGGATGCACTTGTAAAAGCTATGGATGGAGAGCCGGGAGATCTGCTTCTCTTTGCAGCTGACAAGAACAAAGTGGTATGGGATTCTCTTGGAGCACTCCGTGTTGAGCTTGCAAAACAGCTTGAGCTTCTTGATAAGAATGAGTATCGTTTTGTATGGATCACAGAGTTCCCGCTGCTTGAGTGGAGCGAGGAGCAGAATCGTTTCGTTGCAATGCACCACCCATTTACAATGCCGATGGAAGAAGATATCCAGTATATCGAGTCTGATCCGGGAAGAGTTCGTGCGAAAGCATACGATATCGTTTTGAACGGAAATGAGATTGGTGGCGGTAGTGTCAGAATCTTCCAGGATGATATCCAGGAAATGATGTTCAAGGCACTTGGCTTTACAAAAGAGCAGGCTTACAGCCAGTTCGGATTCCTTCTAGATGCGTTTAAATACGGAGTTCCGCCGCACGCAGGACTTGCTTACGGTCTTGACCGTCTTGTTATGCTTATGGCAAAACAGGACAGCATCCGTGACGTAATCGCATTCCCGAAGATCAAAGATGCATCCTGTCTGATGACAGAAGCACCGACACCGGCTTCCGAGAAGCAGCTGGAAGAGCTTAGCCTTGCTGTGGAGGCACAGGAAGAAACAACCGAAGAATAGATGGTGATATTTCAGCAGGAAAAGCTATAAGCACAGCTTTTCCTGCTGTTTTTAGGTGTGTTTTGATTTGATTTTTCAGACAATATTGCAAGAAATTTGAAATATAATAAAAATTCTCTTGACAAATAGAAAGAGGACAACTAAAATAAGACACATCAAAAGCAAAAACCGATGAGAAAGAGAAGTAGGTTTTAGAAGAGATCACAGAGAGCAGCAGGTGGTGGGATTGCTGTATGGATTCTGATTCTGAATGGACTTTCGAGGGCGGCCTGAAATGAAAAGAGTAGGAACCGCCGGGAACCGAACCCGTTATCAATCAGGAGCGTATGTTAGTACGTGAGAAAGTGGACGAACGTCAATTTGAGTGGTACCGCGATAATAATGAATTTTATTACCGTCTCAAGCAATAAGCTTGAGGCGGTTTTTTGTATATCAGGAAAGTTGATTTATAAAAAGAAATCCACAGTTTATTGACAAGAATCCTAGATCGGCTCCTTTGCTTTTGCAGAAATATCAAAAAAGAAAAAAGGAGACAACAATTATGAAAAAGAGAGTATTAGCAGTTATTTTAGGAGCAGTAATGACAATGAGCCTTGCAGCATGCGGATCATTTGATGCAGGAAAGACATCTTCCAATGAAGGAGAGAAGAGTTACACAATCGGTATTTCTCAGTTCGCAGAGCATGGTTCTCTTGATAACTGTCGTGAGGGATTTTTAGAAGGACTGAAAGAAGAAGGAATCGAGGAAGGTAAGAACCTGACAGTAGAAGTAAAGAATGCAGCTGCAGATCAGGGAACAGCAAAACAGATCAGTGATGGATTTGTTTCAGACAAAGTGGATCTTGTATGTGCAATCGCAACACCAAGTGCACAGGCAGCTTACAATTCAGCAATGAACTCCGACATTCCGGTTGTATACACAGCAGTTACAGACCCGGTTGCAGCAAAGCTTGCGAAAGAGGATGGAACACCTGCAGGAAATGTAACAGGAACAAGTGATGAACTTCCGATCAAAGCGCAGCTTGAGATGATCCGTGAGATGCTTCCGGATGCAAAGAATATCGGAATCCTTTACACAACAAGCGAAGCAAACTCTGTATCCGCTCTTGCAAAATATAAAGAGCTTGCCGGAGACTATGGATTCACGATCGTTGACAAAGGAATCGCACAGACAGCTGATATCTCTCTTGCAACAGATGAACTTCTGACAGAGGTTGACTGCCTGACAAATCTTACAGATAACACAGTAGTTGCTTCCCTTGCAACCATCCTTGATAAAGCAAACCAACAGAACATTCCGGTATTCGGAAGTGAGATCGAGCAGGTGAAAATCGGATGTCTGGCAGCCGAAGGACTTGACTATGTAGCACTTGGAAAACAGACAGGTAAGATGGCAGCAGAGATTCTGAAAGGTGAGAAGAAAGCATCTGATATGAACTTTGAGACAATCACAGAACCAGGTTTCTATGTAAATGAAAAAGTTGCTGAAAACCTTGGGGTTACAGTTCCACAGGATCTTGCAGATGAAGCGGTAGAGAGCTTTACAGAGATTACAAAATAGTATTGAAACAGAGAGGTTAACACATTATGGGGATTTATATTACGATTTTAGAACAGGGACTGATCTACGGAATCCTGGCGCTTGGGGTATACATCACTTATAAGATCCTGGATTTCCCGGATCTGACAGTAGATGGAAGCTTTCCACTTGGAGCCGCACTGACAGCGACGATGATCACAAGAGGCGTTCATCCAATCCTGACACTGCCGGCATCATTCCTGATCGGTGTGCTTGCCGGAGTCTGCACAGGTCTGATTCATGTAAAATTCAAGGTAAGAGATCTCTTATCCGGAATTATCATGATGACAGCACTGTGGACGATCAACTTAAGACTGGCAGGAACAGCAAATGTCCCAATCTTTGGAGATGACAGTATCTTTGATAATGCATCTGTAAATGGAATCTTCCATGATAGCCTTTCTAATTATAAGGTACTTGTGATCGTGTTAGTCATAGCAGTGATCAGCAAAGTATTATTAGACCTTTACATGAAGACAAAATCAGGTTTCCTGCTTCGTGCGGTAGGAGATAATGATGTATTGGTCACATCTCTTGCAAAAGATCAGGGAAATGTGAAAATCTTAGGACTTGCAATTGCAAACGGACTTGTCGCTCTTTCAGGAAGTATTTTCTGTCAGGAGCAGCGCGTGTTTGAAATTTCAAGCGGAACAGGTGCAATCGTAATCGGTTTGGCAAGTGTTATTATAGGAACAAGCTTATTTAAAAATGTATCCTTTATGAAAGCAACAACAGCAGTGCTGATCGGATCTGTGATCTATAAAGCCTGTGTCGCAGCAGCGTTGAAGTTCTTTGAACCACAGGACATGAAACTGATCACAGCGGTATTATTCCTTGTGATCCTGGTGATCGGTGGAGAACGCAGAAAGAAGGTGAAGAAGAATGCTCGAGCTTAGAAATATTGAAAAATACTACAATCCGGGGACTATCAATGAGATGTGCCTGTTCGACAAATTCAATTTGACCGTAGACAAAGGAGAATTCGTCTCCGTAGTCGGAAGTAATGGTTCGGGTAAGACTTCTATGCTGAACATCCTCTGTGGAAGTATTCCGGTAGACGGTGGACAGATCCTGATGAACGGTGAAGATATCACAACGAAGAAAGAATTTAAGAGAAACCAGAAGATTGGCCGTGTCTATCAGAATCCGGCAATGGGAACCTGCCCGACAATGACGATTCTTGAAAATATGTCCCTTGCGGATAATAAAGGAAAATTCTTTGGCCTCAGTTCCGGAATCAATAAGGCGCGTAAAGAGTACTATCGTGAGATCTTGAGTCAGCTCGGACTTGGATTAGAAAATAAAATGGATGTGAAAGTAGGATCTCTTTCCGGCGGACAGCGTCAGGCAATCGCCCTTCTGATGTCTACGATGACGCCGATTGATTTCCTGATCCTTGATGAGCATACAGCGGCGCTGGATCCGAAAACAGCAGAGCTGATTATGAAATTGACAGGAAAGATCGTAGAAGAGAAAAAGCTTACAACGATCATGGTCACACATAATCTTCGCTATGCAGTGGAATACGGAAACCGCCTGCTGATGATGCATCAGGGTGGAGTTGTGATGGATCTCAAAGGAAAAGAAAAAGAAGAACTTCAGGTAGAAGATATCTTGAGCAAGTTCAATGAGATCAGTATAGAGTGTGGAAATTAAATACTCAAAAATGCAAAGAAAGGATTGATAGCTGTCATTTAGACAACTGTCAATCCTTTTTTAAAGCTTTTTATTCGTCCCATCCTTCGTAGAATCGGATATTTACGGAAATATTCCTTACAATCTCATCTTCAGCAAGTTCAATATCTTCCAGATCAGATACATGTGGGAAGATTGGATCCTCTTCTTCTAATTCAACAGTGATCCATGTTCTTGCAGCTTCGTTTGCATTGTCGATCGCGTCGTCCAAAGTTTCTCCGGATGCCTCGCAGCATTCGAGATCCGGGAAATGTGCGTCATAGCCTCCATCTTCCTTCTTACGGAATACGGCTGGATATATAAATTTCATTTCATAATTCCTCCTGGTTTCTAAAACATAATCTGTTACTTAGTATAGTTGATAAAAAATAAAATGGCAAGAGGGGAACGTTTTAGATATGAAAAAAGCACTTAAATCTTTAAAGATCTAAGTGCTTCAGAGCGACAGACGGGGTTCGAACCCGCGACCCCAACCTTGGCAAGGTTGTACTCTACCAACTGAGCCACTGTCGCATACAGATTGTTCAAAGAACAACCAAACTATAAAATTGATAAATGAGAGCGACAGACGGGGTTCGAACCCGCGACCCCAACCTTGGCAAGGTTGTACTCTACCAACTGAGCCACTGTCGCATAACTTATTGTTCCGACGAACAATAGATATGTTACTACAAGATCATTAAAATGTCAACAGAAAATAATAAAAAAATTAGAGAAAATGAAAAAATTAAGTCTAAGACTTCCTAGTGAAAGAAAATCATGCTATACTGTGGTTACTGTGACTTAAAACAACAGATGTGAAAAGAAGGATGTTGTAAATCTTTGTTCTATAATAAAAGAACAAATTACACAGGGATAAAAGATGAAAGAGGTGTCCATAATGAAAACAGTAAAGGTAGCAATTCTCGGACTTGGAACAGTAGGATCCGGTGTCTATAAACTGATTCAGAAGCGTGCTGATGTGATGGAGAAGACAATCGGTGCTCAGATGGAAGTGAAGAAGATTCTTGTTCGCAATATAAATAAGAAGAGAGAGGGTGTAGACGCTTCTCTTTTGACAGATAATTGGAACGATATTGTTGAAGATGATGAGATTCAGATCGTAATTGAAGTTATGGGCGGTATGGAGCCGGCGAAGACGATGATCCTTGAGGCACTCAGAGCCGGTAAGAATGTAGTTTCTGCGAATAAGGACCTGATTGCAGAGGAAGGACATGTACTTCTTGCAACAGCAGAGGAGCATCATGTTGATTTCCTGTTTGAGGCAGCAGTTGCCGGAGCAATTCCGATCATTCGTCCGATGAAGCAGTGCCTGGCTGTAAATGACATCTCTGAAGTTGTCGGTATCGTGAATGGTACTACAAACTACATTTTGACAAAGATGACAGAAGAAGGAATGGATTTCTCAGATGCACTTGAGAAGGCTCAGGAGCTTGGATTTGCTGAGGCTGACCCGACATCAGATGTAGAAGGTCTTGATGCGGGACGTAAGGTAGCGATCATGGCTTCGATCGCGTTCCATTCCAGAGTAGTATTTCCTAACGTATTTACAGAAGGAATCACAAAGATCACAGCGAAAGATATCGAGTATGCGAAAGAATTTGACAGTGTGATCAAACTGCTTGGTGTAGCACATAACACAGAGAGTGGAATTGAAGTAGGTGTTTACCCAATGATGATCCATAAGGATCACCCACTTGCATCTGTAAGAGATTCTTTCAATGCTGTATTTGTTCATGGAGATGCAGCAGATGATGCAATGTTCTATGGTCGTGGTGCAGGAGAGTTCCCGACAGCCAGTGCAGTTATGGGAGATGTGATCGATGTTGCGAGAAATATGGCATATGGCTGCAATGGAAGAATCAGCTGTACATGTTATAAGAACCTTCCGGTAAAAGACATCGGGGATGTGAAGAATAAGTTCTTTATCCGTATGCAGGTGACAAATGAACCAGGTGTTCTTGCAGCAGTAGCAGAGGTATTTGGTAATCATAAGGTTAGTATCACAAGAGTTGTTCAGGAACATACACAGCTACATCAGGCGGAGCTTGTTATTGTAACTGAGAGTGTGAAAGAGAAATACATGAAGCGGGCGTTAGAGGAGCTTCTGGCACTGCCTAGCATTCTGGAAGTGAGCAGCATTATCCGCGAGTATTAATCAGAAGAAGGAGAAAAATAGTTGAGTTACGCAGATAAAGTATTTATTGATATGTGCAGAGACATTATAGAGAATGGAACAAGCACAGAGGGTGAGAAGGTTCGCCCAAGATGGGAGGACGGAACACCGGCATATACCATTAAGAAATTTGGAGTGGTCAACCGCTATGACTTGTCTAAGGAATTTCCGGCACTGACTCTTAGAAGAACCGGGATCAAGAGCTGTGTGGATGAGATGCTCTGGATCTGGCAGAAGAAGTCGAATAATATTAATGATCTGAACAGTCATATCTGGGACAGTTGGGCTGATGAGGATGGTTCGATCGGAAAAGCCTATGGTTATCAGATGCAGGTGAAGCATCAGTATAAAGAAGGCATGATGGATCAGGTAGACCGCGTGATTTATGATTTGAAGAATAATCCGTATAGCCGTCGTATTATGACAAATATTTACGTGCATCAGGATCTTCATGAGATGAATCTGTATCCATGTGCATATAGTATGACATTTAATGTGACAAAGGAAAAAGACAGTGACAAGCTTACACTAAATGGAATTCTTAACCAGCGTTCTCAGGATGTCCTTGCGGCAAATAACTGGAATGTGTGTCAGTATGCGGTATTGCTTCATATGTTGGCGCAGGTATGTGACATGAAGGTCGGAGAGTTTGTTCATGTGATCGCAGATGCACATATTTATGACCGACATGTTCCGATGATTGAGGAACTGATCTCAAGAGAACCGCTTCCGGCACCGAAGTTCTGGCTGAACCCGGAAGTGAAAGACTTCTATGATTTCACACCGGATGATGTGAAACTGGAAGGATATGAGACACATCCGCAGATTAAGAATATACCAATCGCTGTGTAAAGGAGAAGAAGTATGCAGGCAATCGTAGCAGCAGATAATAATTGGGGAATCGGTTACCAGAACAGACTGCTGGTGAGCATTCCATCAGATATGAAGTTCTTTCGCCAGAAAACAACAGGAAATGTTGTAGTTATGGGACGAAAGACACTGGAAAGTTTCCCAAACGGACTTCCTTTGAAGAATAGAGTGAATATTGTTCTTACGAAGAATAAAAATTATCAGGTGAAAGATGCAGTGATCGTTCACTCAGAGGAAGAACTTTTAGAAGAATTGAAGAAGTATCCGAGTGAGAAGATTTATGTGATCGGTGGCGAGAGCATTTACAAGATGATGCTTCCATATTGTGATACTGTATATGTAACAAAGATAGACCGTGAATTCCAGGCAGACACTTATTTCCCGAATCTGGATCATATGGAAGATTGGAAGATGACGGAAGAAGGAGAAGAACAGACTTGTTTTGATCTGGAATTTGCTTTTACAAAATATGAGCGCTGCTAAAACAGATGCTGTGAAAGTGTAAAAGCGTAAAAGTGAGAAGATGAATTTGAAGATGAAGAAGAGAAGAGTAAGAGACTTTCTGCTTGCAGGAAGTCTTATTCTTGGAATGATGCTGACCGGGTGTGGAATGTCCGGGCAGCAGACAGAGCAAAACGGGGGAAAAGAACAGAATAAAGTAGAAAATGAAAAGATTAGTGTTGTAGCGACAATCTTTCCGCAGTATGATTTTGTGCGTCAGATCGCGGGAGAGAATGTGGAACTTAAGATGCTTTTAAAACCGGGTGAGGAGACACATTCTTATGAGCCGACGCCACAGGATATTATTGCGATCCAGAATAGTGATCTGTTTATCTATGTGGGTGGCGAGAATGATGCCTGGGTAGAAGACATTCTTGAATCAATGCCGGACAACGGGAGAAAGACTCTGAAGCTGGTGGATTGTGTTGACACAGTGGAAGAGGAACATGTGGAAGGAATGAAAGAAGAGCGTGGTCATGAGCATGACGAGGATGATGCGGAGCATGAAGAGCACGAAGTGGAGCATGAAGAGGACGAAGCAGATCATGAAGAGCATGGACAGGAAGAAACACATTCTGTACATGAAATTGATGAACATGTGTGGACATCTCCGTTAAATGCGGTGAAGATCGTCGAGCAGATCAAAGAAGAGCTCTGCGAGATTGATTCGGAAAATGCACCTGATTATGAAGAAAATGCAGAAGCTTATGTAGCACAATTGAAAGAATTGGATCAGGAATTTCAGGATGTGGTGGATCATTCAAAACGAAAGCTGATGATTTTCGGAGACAGATTTCCGTTCCGTTATTTTGCAGAAGCGTATGGTCTGGATTATTATGCAGCATTTTCAGGATGTGCTTCGGACACAGAGCCAAGCGCAGCTACAATGGCATTTTTAATCAATAAAGTACAGGATGAGAATATTAAAACAGTATTAAAAATGGAACTTAGCAACGAAAATATTGCGAAAGCTATTGCAGAAGCAACAAACGCTGATGTGAAAGAATTTTATAGCTGTCATAATCTGACAGCAGAGCAGTTTGCAGATGGAGAGACATATCTGAGTCTTATGGAGAAAAATGTTGAAACATTAAGGGAGGTGTTGAACTGATGGCGTTGATTAAATGTGAAAATGTATCCATTGGATATGAAGGACAGATGGTCGTACATGACTTGGATTTTGAGATTAATCAGGGAGACTACCTCTGTATTGTCGGAGAAAATGGTTCCGGAAAAAGTACACTTGTAAAGAGTCTTTTGGGACTGAAGAATGTGGATAAAGGCAAGATTGTTTTTGATGATGGATTAAAACAGACAGAGATCGGATATCTTCCACAGCAGACAGATGTGAAGAAAGATTTTCCGGCCAGTGTTTATGAGGTGGTTCTTTCCGGTCGGTTGAACAGCAGAGGGATGAAACCGTTTTATACAGCAGAAGATAAGAAGCAGGCGTGGGAGAAGATGGACATGCTTGGAATCCGTGATCTCGCAAAACAATGTTTCCGAGATCTGTCCGGTGGACAAAGACAGCGTGTTCTGCTTGCAAGAGCATTGTGTGCGACCAAGAAACTCTTGCTTCTTGACGAACCGGTCACAGGATTGGATCCAATTGTGACAGCAGAATTCTATCAATTGATCAGTCGAATCAATAGGGAATCCGGGATTGCAGTTGTTATGGTTTCGCATGATATCGAGAGTGCTGTAGAATATGCAAGTCATATCCTTCATTTACAGGAAACAATGCTGTACTTTGGAAAAGCAGATGGATACGAGAAGAGTCGTGCCGGCAAGACATTCTTAGGAGGTGAGACACATGTTTAATACAGTGATTGAGATGTTGTCTTATCCTTTTATGACAAGAGCATTTCTTGTAGGATCATTGGTCGCATTGTGCTCTGCATTATTGGGAGTCAGTCTTGTGTTGAAACGCTATTCGATGATCGGTGACGGACTTTCTCATGTAGGGTTCGGCGCTATGGCGATCGCGGCCGCAATGAACGCAGCTCCACTTACAATCGCAATCCCGGTTGTTATTGTAGCAGCGATTCTGCTTCTTCGAATCAGCGGGAATGCAAAGATCAAAGGAGATGCGGCAATTGCACTGATTTCTACAACGTCACTAGCAGTTGGCGTGATGGTGATCTCATTGACAACAGGAATGAATACGGATGTATATAATTATATGTTTGGAAGCATTCTTGCGATGAGTGCGGAGGATGTGAAGTTAAGTCTTGTACTTTCCGTTTTTGTACTCATCCTGTTTATTGTTTTTTATCACAAGATATTTGCAATTACATTTGATGAGACATTTGCCCGTGCAACAGGTGTAAAAGCAGGAGTTTACAATACGTTGATCGCTGTACTTACAGCAGTGACGATCGTGCTTGGAATGCGTATGATGGGAGCATTATTGATCTCGAGCCTGATCATTTTCCCGGCATTGACATCAATGAGAGTGTGCAGGACATTTAAAAGTGTCATAATAAACGCAGCAGTAATCTCTGTGGTGTGTCTGATTGCAGGAGTAACTCTTTCATATGTTGCGGCAACCCCGGCGGGAGCCAGTGTTGTTCTTGCCAATCTTGTAATGATGGTTCTGTATACAGTAGTCGGAGTTGTGAAAAATCATATGCGATAGATTAAATAAGATCAAGAACTCGACGTTGACAAGATAATTTTTAACACTTATAATTAATTTACGTTTTACGCAAATACGAAGACAGGGAGTCGTACACAGCTTGTGGATGTACAGAGGCTTATCTCTGAATTCAGATGATGACATGGATAGATCTGGTTGTTGATACAGGTACTGTGAACGGTAAATACTGGATATTCGCCCTGGGCATGAAGGTCATGCTTGGGGCTTTCTTTTTTGAAAAGGGAGGTATATAGATTGAAACAGATTTCAGGAAACAAATTACTTGTAAGAGCGCTGAAGGAAGAAGGCGTGGATACCATTTTTGGCTATCCGGGAGCATGTACGATTGATATTAGTGACGAATTGTACAAGCAGGATGATATTCGGATCATTCTGCCAAGACATGAGCAGGCACTGGTTCATGAGGCGGATGCTTATGCCAGAACAACGGGGAAGGTAGGTGTCTGTCTTGTTACAAGCGGACCGGGAGCTACAAACCTTGTTACAGGGCTTGCAACAGCGAATTATGACAGTGTACCTCTCGTATGTTTTACAGGTCAGGTAGCAAGACCACTGATCGGAAATGATGCATTCCAGGAGGTTGATATTGTAGGAATTACACGCAGTATTACGAAATACGGTGTTATTGTACGAAACAGAGAGGATCTTGGAAGAATTATTAAAGAAGCCTTTTATATTGCAAGAACAGGAAGACCGGGACCGGTACTGATCGATCTTCCAAAAGATGTGATGGCAGAACTTGGAAGTGCGGATTATCCGGATACAGTCAATATCCGTGGCTATAAGCCAAATACGAATGTGCATATGGGACAGTTAAAACGTGCGCTTAAGATGCTGAAAAAGGCAAAGAAGCCGTTATTCCTTGCAGGAGGCGGTGTGAATATCGCCCGTGCGAATGAAGTGTTTACAGAAGTTGTAGAGAAGACAGAAGTTCCGGTTGTTACAACAATCATGGGACGCGGTGCGGTTCCGACAGATCACCCGCTTTATATAGGAAACCTTGGAATGCACGGAGCATATGCTTCGAACATGGCAGTCAGCGAATGCGATCTTTTATTCTCAATCGGAACACGTTTTAATGACCGTATTACAGGTAAGCTGCATGAGTTTGCACCGAATGCACAGATCGTTCATATTGATATCGATACAGCATCTATTTCAAGAAATATTCATGTTGATGTGCCGATCGTTGCGGATGCGCTTGAGGCAGTTACGAAGATGAATGAATATGTAGAGCACTGTGAGACAAAGAAGTGGAGAAAACAGATCGCAGAGTGGAAGGAAGAACATCCTTTGACGATGAAGAACCGCGTGGATATGGGACCGCAGGATATTATTGAAGAGATCAACCGTCAGTTTGACAATGCAATCATTGCAACAGATGTAGGTCAGCATCAGATGTTTACAACACAGTATATCGAGATCACCAAGAATAAGCAGCTGATCACTTCCGGTGGACTTGGAACAATGGGATATGGTTTCCCGGCTGCAATCGGAGCGAAGCTTGGTAATCCGGATAAGGACGTTATTGCAATCTCCGGAGACGGTGGTATGCAGATGAACATTCAGGAATTTGCTACAGCAGTATTGGAAGAACTTCCATTGATTCTCTGTGTATTTAACAATGAATATCTTGGTATGGTACGTCAGTGGCAGAAGCTGTTCTATGGAAAACGTTACAGTATGACGAACCTGAAATCAGGAGCACTTTTCCGCAGAACAAACGGGCAGGAGATGCCGGAGTACACACCGGATTTTGTGAAGCTTGCAGAGAGCTACGGAGCTAAAGGAATCCGTGTTATGAAGAAAGAAGATATCGCAGCTGCGTTTGAAGAGGCGAAGAAGAATACAAAGACACCGACACTGATCGAGTTCGTTATCAATCCGGAAGAACTTGTATATCCGATGGTTCAGCCGGGCGGAACACTTGAAGATTTGATCATGGATTGTTAATCGATTAGAACAGAAAATATAGGTTAGCGAGGAAGAGATATGGATAATAATATGAAAAAGAGATGGATTTCTCTCTATGTAGAAAACCAGGTTGGTGTACTTTCGAAGATTTCCGGTTTATTTTCCGGGAAATGTTATAACCTGGACAGTCTGACAGTTGGAACAACAGAAGACCCGACCGTTTCCAGAATGACAATTGCAACAGTCAGCGATGATGAGACATTTGAGCAGATCAAGAAACAGCTCAATCGTATGGTTGAAGTAATTAAAGTGATTGATTTCACAGATGTATTCGTAAGAATGAAAGAGATTCTTTATGTAAAAGTCTTAAAATGTACACCAGAAGATAAGGTTGAGATCTTTCAGATCGCAGAGACATTTAAGGCGAAAGTGATCGATTACGGAAAAGATAGTCTTCTGGTTGAGTTTGTACAGACTGCGACAAAGAATGATGCAGTTGTGAAGTTGATGAAGGAAGAATTTAAGAGCATTGAAGTTGTCCGAGGCGGAAGCGTTGGAATCGAGTCGATCAGCATGATGGAAAGATAATTAATAAAAAGAAATAAAAAAGTATCAGAAGCAAATTTAAAAGTTTCTGATACTTTTTTATTTATATGTTTTTTGATTTTGTATCCATTTGTGATTTGCTATTACAAACGGAATAATACTGTTGCAATATTAAAGTAGATCAGGATTGAGAAGGTATCCACCAGTGTTGTGATCAGTGGAGATGCCATGATCGCAGGGTCGAGATTTACTTTCTTGGCAAGAAGTGGGAGGATACATCCAACCAGCTTTGCCATGATTACGGTTCCCATCAGGGAGCAGGCAATCACAACTGCAAGTCCTGGATTGTGATACTGTATAAAGATACGTACGCCGTTGGCAACAGCAAGAAAAGCACCGACGATCAAAGAGATACGGAATTCTTTGAACATGACTTTGAAAAGATCTGTAAAACGGATCTCATCCAGTGCGATTCCACGGATGATCAGTGTTGCGCTCTGGGAACCACAGTTTCCACCGGTATCCATCAGCATTGGGATGAAAGATACGAGAAGAGGGATGGCTGCGAATGCATTTTCATATCTTGTAATGATCGTTCCTGTGATGATGGAAGTGAACATCAAGATCAAAAGCCATGGGATACGGTTCTTTGCATGCTGAAGAACGGATGTTTCAAAATATGTCTTCTCACTAGGATTGATGGCAGCCATCTTTGTGATATCCTCTGTGGCCTCATCTACCATAACATCCATAGCATCGTCGAATGTAACAATACCAACCATGCGACCGTCCTGGTCAATAACAGGGAGCGCAAGCAGGTCATACTTTGTGAACAGCTGTGCAACCTGTTCCTGGTCAGCGTGTGTATACACGGAGATGATCTCTGTCTCCATCAGGTCTTTGATTGGAACATTGTCATCTGTTGTCATCAAATCTTTTGCACTTACGATACCGACCAGTTTTCTGCGTTCTGTGATATAGCAGGTGTAAATGGTCTCTTTATGGATTCCGGTCTTCTTGATATGTGCCATCGCCTGTCCGACAGTCATTTCCTCACGCAGGTCTACATATTCCGTTGTCATGATACTTCCGGCACTGTCTTCCGGATAGTTCAGCAGCTGGTTGATCATGCTACGGTCTGACGCGCTGACGGTAGCCAGAATTCGCTTTACAAGATTTGCCGGGAGTTCTTCCAGCATATCGACCGTATCGTCCATATAGAGGTCGTCTAAGAGCTCTTTCAGCTCTTTCTCAGTAAACATTGTTACCAGATAAGTCTGCATGGAAGTGTCCATATTGGAAAATACTTCAGCAGCTTTATCTTTTGGAATAAGACGAAAAGCAAGAGCCAGTTCTTTATCACTTAAAGTTGAGAGAAGAGAGGCTATGTCCACTTCGTTCATTACATCGAGAATACTTCTGACAGCTTTGAATTCGCGCTGCGCCAGAAGCTTTATAAAAATATCTTTGTCCATGATAATTACCTCGCATTATTTTATTTTTGTCTATTGAGCCACATATGTGGTAACTACTGGCACCAGAGTCCATAACCTCACCTCCCTTGTTCGTATTTTATGAGAAACAAAAAACTCCATCATTGCCTGAACAATGACGGAGTCGTATTGACTTCTTATAAAATGCATCGTTCAAGCTTTAGTATCACAGGGCATATCAATTGCATTAGGTTGTGCCTTCTCGACACAGCCTGCTGACCAACTAATCGTGTCTCCACAATCTCGCGGCAGCAATCTCCGGGTCCTATCGAATGCTTAAGCATGTCAAATATCCCAATCCCTGTGGTAACCTCACCTACCGAAATGATGTAGTTGTGTTGTTTTTACCATAGATTATTGTATCCCACGCAGCGGGGCGTGTCAAGGAAAAATGCGATAAATCTGTGTAAATTGGTGTAAAAAGAAAGAAAAAAGTGGAAAAAGATGAAAAGACAAAAAGGATATCTGTCAGAGTAATCATTACTTCTGGCAGATATCCTTTTTGTTTTCAATCCTTGCGGATCTGATATACAATTTTCCCATTCACTTTTTCCTCAGTGATCATTTTTTGCTTTACCATATAGGGAAGAATTGAATCAAGAAATTGTCTTGGATCAGTCACATTGATTTGTTCCTGCATAAATGGCTGTTTCGCCGTCAGATCTTTCACATATGGTTCAAGAGCTGTGCGGGTCATAGGACCATTTTTCTTCAATGTCTTTTTGACTTTGGAGATTCCTTTGGAACTGAGCATATTAGCAAGATCGCTTCCCTGTCTCATCGTACGCCACAATCCCCATCCGTAGACGATCATTGTAGCAACTGCAAAGAGAAGTACATAAGGAAGATATTTCAGAATCGTATGCATCATTTCCGTTTCTCTCCTTTCCAGTAGATTAGGTGATTATCATGAAGGATCTCAAGGTATTTGATCAGTCTTGTCAGCGGCTGTTCCATAGAAGGAAACTCTGCTTCAAGCTCTTTGGAGATTGCATGTACATCCTTTTTATCATCGATGGAGTTCCACACAAAAGTTCCAAGCTTGTCTAACTTGATTTCACTTACACGGGGACGACGGAAGAAGCGCTGAGCCAACTTGTGATAAAATCCCTTCCATTCGATAAGGACGGTAATAATACCGTCCTCACCTGTTTCATATTCAATTTCCGGATTCTTCTCCGGGATAAAGTCAAGATAGTTTTTACTGTCTTTCTTTTTCATTGAATTATTTTTCCTTATCAGCTTTCATACATACAACGTACAGAAGTACGAGTAATGCAATGTAAAGCACCAGACTGCCAACCTGTGGTAAGTGGAATGGCAGAATGATCTTAGAATCAATCTTAACTACTGCAAATACAGCAAGAAGGATACCGATGATACCTTCTCCGGCGATCATACCGGATGTAAAGAGAAGACCTCTGTCTGTACGTGCTTTTTTCTCTGCCTCTGTACCTTTTTTCTTCTCAACGAAGATACGTACAATACCACCAGCCATGATACCAGCACTCAGAGAGAATGGAAGGTACATACCAACTGCGAATGGCATAACCGGCATCTTAAGAATCTCAACAACGATTGCAATAAATACACCGATCAGGATCATAGCCCATGGAAGTTCCTCATTCATGATACCTTCAACGAGCATCTTCATCATTGTAGCCTGAGCTGCCGGAATCTTTTCTGTTCCGTATCCCCAAGCCTCATTCAGAAGGTAAAGAACGAATCCGATTGCTGCTGAAGAAGCAACAACACCGATGATCTCACCAACCTGCTGTTTGGAAGGTGTAGCACCTACGATGAATCCTGTCTTTAAGTCCTGAGAAGCATCTCCTGCGATTGCTGCAACGATACAGATGATACCACCGATAGAGATGGCTCCAACCATACCTGTAAGTCCTGTAGTACCTGTTACTTTCAGGATTACTGTAGCAAAGAGAAGAGTAGCGATTGTCATACCTGATACCGGGTTGTTAGAAGATCCGATCAGTCCAACCATACGAGAAGATACAGTTGCAAAGAAGAATCCGAATACAACGATGATCAGGGCACCAACCAGGTTAACCGGGAAGATTGGAAGGATCCAGATCAGAACAGCGATCACAAGGATAACTCCGATCAGTAATGGGAATGGAAGATCCTGCTCTGTACGAAGCTGTTTTCCAGATCCTGCATTCTTTTTCATACTTCCAATGGCCTGCTTAAATGTTCTTACGATCAGAGGAAGGCTCTTAATCAGACTGATGATACCACCAGTTGCAACAGCTCCTGCTCCGATGTATTTGATGTAGTTACTCCACAGAGCGGACGGACCACCATCTGGCATAGTGAGCAATTCATTGACTGTAACTGATGCAGGGAAGATTGTAGCATCTCCACCGAACAGTGCGATCATTGGCATCAGTACGAACCAGCTGAGTGTACCACCGGCGAACATGTAGCTGGAGATCTTCGGTCCACAGATATATCCTACACCACCAAGTGCCGGAAGAACCTGCATACCAATCTGTGCTCCGCTGTAGTTCTTGAATGCATGTCCAATCTCACTTGGGAAGAGCTGCATTCCGTCTGCAAGGAATTTGTAAAAGGCTGCGATACCAAGTCCTGCGAATACTGTACCGGCCTTAGATCCACCTTCTTCTCCGGCCAGAAGAACTTCTGCACAAGCAGTTCCTTCCGGGAAAGGAAGTGTTCCGTGCTCTTCAACGATAAGAGCCTGACGAAGCGGTACCATGAAGCATACTCCGAGTATTCCACCAAACAGGGCAATCATAGCGATGGAAAGGATGCTTGGGAAAGCAATCTTTCCTTCTTCAGCCCAGAGGAATAATGCAGGAAGTGTGAAGATAGCTCCTGCTGCAACAGACTCTCCGGCAGAACCGATTGTCTGTACCATGTTGTTCTCGAGAATAGAATCCTTACGGAGAATCACACGAATGATTCCCATAGAAATTACGGCTGCCGGGATGGAAGCGGAAACTGTCATACCAACGAGAAGTCCGAGGTATGCGTTAGCAGCTCCAAATACGATTGCCAGAAGGATACCAATCAAGAGTGCTGTCACCGTAAACTCAGGAACGACTTTGTCTGCTGGAATATACGGCTTGAATTCTTTCTTGTTGTTGTCCATTTTTTCAATGTCCTTTCTTTTGTTTTCTATGCTACCCTGCTGTCCCCACAACAGGTAGCGGCGCTTTTTTGTTAATAAAAAATTTTTTATTAACATAGCTTTATGATTATAGCATATTAAAGTGCTAAAAGGAAGAATAAAACGCAAAAATGTTATGGAAATATGTTACAAATATAAAAATTTCATAAAAAATGGTAGATTTTAGGACCTAATAGAACTGAAAATGAGAAGAAATTTCAGAATTCTTGATATAAAAAAGAGTTTTACTCATGATAACAAGAAATGGAGAAACACACACGAATATAGAAATGTATGATGCCAAGAAGAAAAAAATGTGGTAGAATAGAATGGATTATGTAGTAATAGGAAAGAACGGAGGTAAACAGTTGGAAGCTTATACAGGGTTTGCGGCGGTCTACGACATTTTCATGGATAATGTACCTTACGAAGAGTGGGGGGAATATATTCACAGTCTCTTAAAAGAACATGGAATAGAAGATGGGATTCTTCTGGATCTGGGCTGCGGCACAGGTACGATGACGGAGAAGCTGGCGGATTATGGATATGACATGATCGGTGTGGATAATTCAGAAGATATGCTCGAACTTGCGATGGAGAAAAGAATGGAGTCAGGAAAGGATATTCTTTATCTGCTCCAGGATATGCGTGAGTTCGAATTATATGGAACAGTAAGGGCGATTGTCAGTGTCTGTGATTCGGTCAACTATATTACAGAACCGGAGGAACTGGAAGAAGTATTCCGTCTGGTGAATAATTATCTGGATCCAAAGGGTGTCTTTTTGTTTGATTTTAATACCGTATATAAATATAAAGAAGTTATGGGAGATACGGTGATCGCGGAAGACAGAGGTGAATGTAGTTTTATCTGGGATAATTTCTATTATGAAGAAGAAAGGATCAATGAGTATGATCTGACTCTGTTCATTCAGGAAGACGGAAGTGAAGATTTGTATCGGAGATATCAGGAGACACATTACCAGAGAGGGTATACTTTAGAAGAGATGAAAGAACTGGTAGAATGTTCAGGGCTTGTTTTTGAGGCTGCATATGACGCAGTTACACACGAGGAACCGACAGAGAAGAGCGAGAGAATCTATATCGTTGCGAGAGAATCCGGGAAATAAATTGGATACAATTCTTGAATAGATAAGAAAGACGAGGAGAATAAGACATGAATGATTATATTGTAAGAGCAACAGCAGGAAATGCACAGATCCGTGCATTTGCAGCAGTGACAACAAACCTGGTTGAGGAGGCAAGAGAGCATCACGGAACAAGTCCGGTAGCTACAGCAGCGCTGGGACGACTCCTTACAGGCGGAGTGATGATGGGAAGCATGATGAAGAATGATACAGATATGCTGACGATTCAGATTCAGTGTTCCGGTCAGATCGAAGGCCTGACTGTGACAGCGGACAGCAAGGGAAATGTAAAAGGATACGTATTTAACCCGGATGTGATGCTTCCGGCGAAGAATGGAAAACTTGATGTCGGTGGAGCACTTGGACAGGGTGTCATGACGATTATCAAAGACATGGGACTCAAGGAGCCATATTCAGGTCAGACAATTCTGCAGACAGGAGAGATCGCAGAGGATCTTACTTACTATTTCGCAACATCTGAACAGGTACCGTCTTCTGTTGGACTTGGAGTTCTGATGAACAAAGATAATACTGTAAAATGCGCAGGTGGATTTATCGTACAGGTTATGCCGCTTATCGAGGATGAAGTACTCAATAAGTTGGAGGCAAATATTCAGAAAATCCAGTCTGTAACATCCATGCTGGATAACGGACATACACCGGAGCAGATGCTTGAGCAGGTACTGGAAGGTCTTGATCTTGAGATTACAGATACAATGCCGGCACAGTTCTATTGCAACTGCTCTAAGAAGAGAATCGAGAAGGCAATCATCAGTATCGGAAAGAAAGATATTCAGGAAATGATCGATGAAGGCAAAGAGATTGAAGTGAAGTGTCATTTCTGTAATACAGCATATAAGTATTCAGTAGATGAATTGAAAGAATTGTTAAAACAGGCTCGATAAGTATTGCCGGGGCTTTTGCCCTGACATCATATAAATATAGAAGATGGGGTGAAGATGAGATGAAAAATGGATTTGTGAAGGTTGCGGCAGCGACACCGGATATCCGTGTTGCAGATGTGGAATTCAATACACAGAATATCATCAATGTTATGGAAGAGGCGCAGAAGAATGGCGCAAAGATTCTTGTGTTTCCGGAACTTTGTGTGACAGGATATACATGTAGTGATCTGTTTGACCACAGTGTCCTTCTGAAAGCGTCCAGAAAAGCATTGCTTGAGATTGCAGAGAATACAAGCGATAAAGATATGCTTGTATTTGTCGGAGCGCCACTCGAAGTGAACGGAAAGCTCTACAATGTAGCTGCGGCGATGAATCAGGGCGAGATCCTTGGATTTACAACGAAGACATTTCTGCCAAACTATGGCGAGTTTTATGAGATGCGTCAGTTTACTCCGGGACCACAGACAGTGAGAGAGATTACATTTGAAGGAAAGAAGATTCCGTTTGGTCCGCAGATTCTGTTTCAGGCAAAAGGAATGGAAGAACTTGTGGTTGCAGCGGAGATCTGCGAGGATGTCTGGTCACCGATTCCACCGAGTATTCAGGCGGCACTCGAAGGTGCAACAGTGATCGTCAACTGTTCCGCAAGTGATGAGACGATCGGAAAAGACACTTATCGTCGTGCACTGATCTCCGGACAGTCTGCAAGATTGATTTCTGGATACATTTATGCAAATGCCGGAGAAGGTGAATCTACGACAGATCTTGTTTTTGGCGGACACAATATTATTGCTGAAAATGGTACAATCCTGAGAGAAAGCAGTAGATATGTAAATGAAATCGTTTACTCAGAGATCGATCTTCAGAGAATCACAGGCGAGAGAAGAAAGAATACAACATTCCAGCCTTTGGATGAAGAGACTCTGGTACGTGTTCCGTTTACAATTGAAGAGACAAAGACATTCTTGACAAGAACATTTCCGAAGAAGCCGTTTGTTCCATCTGATGAACAGACCCGCGCACAGCGCTGTGAGGAGATCCTGACGATCCAGGCAATGGGGCTGAAGAAACGTCTGGCTCATACGAATGCACGAACTGCTGTTGTCGGTATTTCCGGAGGTCTGGATTCTACACTTGCATTGCTTGTAACGGCACGCGCATTTGACATGCTTGGAAGAGATAAGAAGGATATCATCGCTGTGACGATGCCTTGTTTTGGCACAACAGACAGAACTTATCAGAATGCCTGTGAGATGTCGAAGAAAGTCGGAGCAACTTTGATCGAGGTTCCGATCGCAGATGCCGTGAATGTTCATTTCCGTGACATCGGACATGATCCGGAAGATCACAGTGTAACTTATGAAAACTGTCAGGCAAGAGAGCGTACACAGGTACTGATGGATATCGCAAACAAGACTTGGGGAATGGTCATTGGAACAGGTGATCTGTCAGAACTTGCACTTGGATGGGCGACCTATAATGGAGACCATATGTCCATGTACGGAGTGAATGCTTCTGTACCGAAGACACTGGTTCGCCATCTTGTAAAATATGCTGCGGATGATACAACAGACGAAGCTCTTAAGAATGTACTTTACGATGTACTTGATACACCGGTAAGTCCGGAGTTGCTGCCTCCGAAGGACGGAGATATTGCACAGAAGACAGAAGATCTTGTAGGACCTTATGAATTACATGATTTCTTCCTGTACTTTATGCTTCGTTTCGGATATGAGCCGAGCAAGATCTTCCGTATCGCATGTATGACATTTGATGGTGAATATGACAAAGAGACCATTTTTAAATGGCTGGAAACATTCTGTAGAAGATTTTTCTCTCAACAGTTCAAGCGTTCTTGTCTGCCGGATGGACCGAAGGTTGGTACTGTGGCACTTTCTCCAAGAGGGGACTGGAGAATGCCAAGTGATGCCTGCGTGGCGGTATGGATGAAAGATCTTGAGGCTTGCAGAGTCTAATCTGTGGTGAAAACCAGAGAGAAGGAGAACAAGATAAGAAAAATCATTGCAGGATGTGGAAAATCAGTATCCTGCATAAACTTGGGGAAAGAAAAGGAGAGGATAATATGAAACTAATCAGAACAGAGGATGCGGTCGGCAGTGTGCTTTGTCACGACATTACCCAGATCATTCCGGGAGTCGTGAAAGACGCGGTCTTCCGCAAAGGACACGTAGTGACAGAAGAAGATGTACCGGTACTGCTTTCTGTAGGAAAAGAACACCTCTATGTATGGGAGAAGCAGGAAGGCATGCTTCATGAGAATGATGCGGCAGAAGTACTGCGCCAGGTCTGCCAGGGAGAGTATATGAATGCATCCGAGGCGAAGGAAGGAAAGATCGAACTGACTGCACAGTGCGATGGACTTCTGAAGATCAATCGCGAGAAATTAAATGAAGTAAATGCACTTGGCCAGATCGTGCTTGCATCCAGACATGGAAACTTCCCGGTGAAAAAGGGAGATAAGATTGTTGGAATGCGTGTTGTTCCGCTTGTGATCGAGGAAGAGAAGATGAATCATGTGAGAGAGCTCTGTGGGGAAGAGCCGATCTTCACAATTCTTCCGTTTCATCAGATGAAAGTCGGAATCGTGACAACAGGAAGTGAAGTTTATCATGGAAGAATCACAGATAAATTTACTCCGGTCGTAAAAGCGAAATTAGAAGAAGCGGGCATGGAAGTGCTTGGAAACGTACTTTGTGATGATGATTCACAGATGGTTACAGATGCGATCAATGACTGGATTGGAAAAGATGCCGAGTTCGTTGTCTGTACAGGCGGAATGAGCGTTGATCCGGATGACAGAACACCGTTGTCTATCAGAAATGCAACGGATGAGGTGATCACTTACGGCGCACCGGTACTTCCGGGAGCGATGTTCATGCTGGCTTATAAAGGAGAGATTCCGGTCGCAGGTCTTCCGGGATGTGTAATGTATGCAAGAAGAACAATCTTTGATCTGGTGCTTCCAAGAATTGCAGCAGGTGAGAGATTAAGTGTAGAAGATTTCACAGTGCTTGGAGAAGGCGGACTTTGCCTGAACTGTGATGTATGTACTTATCCAAATTGTGGATTTGGAAAATAATAATAAAAAAGTGCTTTTAATTTTTTGAGACCAATAGTATTTTGTCAACTGTATTTATAACGTCACATAAACACCTGCAATGGGTCAGGTGTTTATGTGCTATTTTATTGAATTCGCAAATTTCTCTTTTCAGCAAAAATTCAAGGCTATATCAGCAAGAGATTCCATTTTGATGAATTACGAAACTATAAAAACAAAGAAATACAAGGAGGTACTGTCTATGGGAAAAGCAGATGTAAATGTTAACATCTGGCTCAATGAAAAGAAGCGGTTTGCTGATTTATTTAACGGGGTTCTTTATAAAGGAAAGCAAGTGATACGGCCGGAAGAGTTGGAAGAGATAAGTCCAGTGGCATCGGTTAGTATAAAAAATCGGGCAGGGAAAACACGAAATATGAAAAAGTATCGAGATATTGTGATGCGATGGAAAAATAATGCTACATTTGTTCTTCTTGCAAATGAATCACAGGATAAAATTCATTATGCCATGCCACAGAAAGTAATGCTCTATGACGGAATGGATTATGAAGAACAGATTCGAAATCTGTGGAAACAACGACAGGCTGATACCAATTATTTCACTTGTTTTTTATTATGGATCAGATCCATGGGATGGTCCACAGGATCTCTATGATATGTTTCGACTGGAAGGAAACGAAGAGGAAAAGGTCGTTTTAGAGAAATATTTACCAAATTATAAAATCAATCTGGTTGATGCAGAACGCATGAATGAGCAGGAAATCAAATATTTTTCGGAAGATTTACAAGTGATATTAACCATGCTAAAATATAGACATGAAAAGAATGAACTAAAAGAATACATCAATAAACAGAAAAGATACTTTCAGAATGTAGATTATGAGACCAGTCAGGTAATCAAAGTATTTTTAAATATGAAGTCAATACCGGGTGAGACAGATGAAAGGAAGGCGAATGTCAACATGTGTGAAGCACTTGAAGAAATGTATAATGATGCTATAAAAGAGGGAATAGAAGCTGGGACAAAAAAGAAATTAATTGAGCAGGTTATGAAAAAAGTAAAAAAAGGACTTTCAGCAGAAGAAATCTCTGATATATTTGAGGAAGATACGGAAATAATCAAGAAAATCTGTATTGCGATTCAGACATGTGAAGGTCAGTGTACAATTGACGATGTTTATGAGCAATTATATAAGTAATATGAGAACAGGAGAACAGGAGAACAGAACATGAATTCATTTTACCTTCAGTTGCAGGCAGAACTTACAGATGCAAAAGAAGAGCTTTGGGCACGGACGCAGATTGATGGTGTCAATGCAGGAACAAAGATTTTATTGAAGGGTGAACCTGAAAATACAGACAGCGTTTTTACAAATGAAAGCGATGAACGTATTTTCCAGGAGCGTATCAGCCGTCCGGCGAAGCTTGTGATCTGCGGAGCGGGACATGTATCCATGCCGATCATCCGCATGGGAAAGATGCTCGGATTCCATGTGATGGTGGTAGAAGACCGTCCGAAATTTGCTGATGATGCGAGAAGAGCAGAGGCTGATCAGGTTTATTGCGAACCATTTGAAGATGGTCTTGCAAAAATCAAAGGAGATACAGATACATGGTTTGTGATCGTTACAAGAGGACACAGATACGATACAGACTGTCTTAGAACAATCCTTGGCAAGCCGGGAGCCTATGTCGGAATGATGGGAAGCAAGAGAAGAACTGCAATCGTGAAAGATCAACTGGAGGCAGAAGGCTTTGAGAGAGAGGTGCTGGAAGCAGTTCATACGCCGATCGGTCTGAAAATCGCTGCTGAGACACCGGAAGAAATCGCAGTGTCTATCATGGCAGAAATCATTCAGATTAAAAATAGCCGTGCAAAGAGTGGAGGATATTCCGGTGAACTTCTTGAAGAGATTCTGAAAGAAGATGAGTGTGGAAAAGTGCTTGCGACGATTATTTCTAGAAAAGGTTCCGCGCCTCGTGGTGTTGGAACAAAGATGCTCGTATGTGGAGATGGAAGAATCATCGATACGATCGGAGGCGGATGTGTGGAGAGTGAGATCATTCAGAAAGCACTTCTTATGATCCGTACAGAGCAGGAAAGATTCCAGGTATGCAAGGTAGATATGACAGCAGAGGCAGCAGAAGATGAAGGTATGGTCTGTGGCGGCGTTGTTGAAGTCATGCTTGAAAGAGTGAAATAAAAAGTTAAAAATATAATTGGAGAGAAATCATATGGATGATATCAAGATTTTAAAAGGAAATATTATCTATACAAAGACAAAAGACACATTTGAGATATGCGAACACGGTTATCTTGTATGTAAAGATGGAAAAGTAGAGGGAATCTATCAGACACTTCCGTTTCGACTTGGAGGGGAAGCAATTGAGGATTATGGAGATTGTCTGATCATTCCGGGAATGACAGATCTGCATATACATGCACCGCAGTATACATTCCGCGGTACAGGGATGGATCTGGAACTTCTGGAGTGGCTGGAGACGAATACATTTCCGGAGGAAGCAAAATACAAGGATGTATTGTATGCGAATGAGGCGTATGCGAAGTTTGCCAAGAACTTGAAACATAGTTCAACAACAAGAGCATGCGTCTTTGGGACAATTCATAGAAGATCGACACTTGTTCTGATGGATCATCTGGAAAGAAGCGGTCTGGTCACGATGGTCGGAAAAGTGAATATGGACAGAAATTCACCGGATGAACTTCGTGAAGGTACACAAGAGTCTGCAGAAGAGACAGTTGAGTGGATGAAAGATGTGCAGCATAAAAAGTATAAGAATACGCTGCCGATCCTGACACCTCGTTTTATTCCGAGCTGTACAGATGAGCTTCTGGATATGCTGAAGATGGTTCAGATGCGTTACCAGATTCCGGTGCAGTCACATTTATCAGAGAATTTATCAGAGATCGAATGGGTAAAAGAACTTTGTCCGTATGCAGAGTTTTATGGAGATGCATATGATCATTTTGGTCTGTTTGGAGCAGATGCACCGACGGTTATGGCGCATTGCGTATACAGTACGGAAGAAGAAATCCAGAGAATGAAAGAGAACGGTGTGTATGTAGCACATTGTCCGGAATCAAATGAGAATCTTTCTTCCGGAATTGCACCGGTAAAACGTTATCTGGAAGAGGGGCTTTCTGTAGGACTTGGAAGTGATGTCGCAGGAGGCTCGACAGAGAATCTTTTCCGGGCAATGGCACATGCAATTCAGATGTCAAAGATGCGCTGGAGACTTGTCGATCAGAAATATCCGGCATTGAAGTCAGAAGAAGCATTCTATATGGCAACTAAGGGTGGCGGATCCTTCTTCGGAAAAGTCGGAAGTTTTGAAGAAGGATATGAATTCGATGCTGTTGTATTAGATGACAGCAGACTTGAATCCTCCCGTCAGATGAGTGTGAAAGATCGTTTGGAAAGAATGATTTATCTTGCTGATGAGAGAGAAGTGAAAGCAAAATATGTCAGAGGAAATAAAATTATATAAAAAGCAAAAGCTCAATGCGGATAAAAGCGTTGAGCTTTTGTTGTTAGGGCATGGCTCTGTTTTTCTACAAAATAATTGTTGTAGAAAAACATTGAACACTATACATAAATATGTTATCCTATTTCAAAGCATATTTTCTAAAACATCTAAATTCATATAAAGGTTTCATTACAGGTAGAACATACCTGTCAAATCAGGAAATTCATGCTTTTAAAATCCATTATTTAAAGCAGAGGTTTTCTGATGGAGAGAGAACTTCTGTGAAAAATCACATAAGGAGGTCTCTTAGATGAAACAAAAGAGAAAGCAATTGCCGGAAAAACAAAAACCGGCAAATGGAAAGCTGCTTCAGTGGCATCCTGCATTTTATGCAGACTTGCAGATTGAATTCAGAGAAGAAACGGAAAAATTAAAGTTTGAGCGGGAGTATCTATTAAGTTCAAAGCCAATGGCAATTGATGTGTTGATCATTAAAAAGAAGAATGCGGAGCCGATTCATAAAAATATCGGGAAAATATTCCGCAAGTATAATATTATCGAATATAAATCACCATCCGATTCACTTTCCGTGGACGATTTCTATAAGGTATATGGATATACGAATTTTTATAAGGCAGATACAGGAAAGGTAAATGAAATTCCAATCCAAGAGCTGACAATTACCTTAGTGTCAAAACAATATCCAAGAGAACTGATTCGACATTTGAAAGAAGTACGTCACTACACTATTGATAATCCGGAAGAAGGGATTTATTATGTAATTGGAGATATCTTACCGATTCAGATTCTTGTAACAAATCGGCTGTCACCGGAGAAAAATCTCTGGTTATATAGTTTGACAGATACCTTGAAAGACATGTCTGTTACCAGGCAGCTTTTAGAGGATTATAAAAAGAACAAAGACGATCAGCTGTATCAGGCTGTTATGGAGATTATAGTAAAAGCAAACGAGAATCGGCTAAAGGAGGGAAAACGAGATATGTGTAATGCGTTATTAGAATTAATGAAAGATGAATTAGATGAAAAACGAGAAGAAGGGGAAGCTCTTGGAGAAAACAGGATTAATCAGCTGATTTTAAAATTGTCCGAACTAAACAGAACGGATGAGATTCTCAAAGCAGCTGCAGATAGGGAGTATCAAAAAAAATTATTAAAGGAGTTTGGACTTTAGAAAAGTTTGGAACAATGAATGAAAAAACCTCAGGTTCGGGTGTTGCAGCACCGTTCCCTGAGGTTTTTTCATTTTCTATTTTAGGAGTTTTAAGTAATTGACTTATTCAATAATCTGATTTTTCTGTTTTACAGGTGGATTCTTGTTCCAGTCTCACCAAGAATTCCATCTTTTGCTTTCTCAAGCAGTGTGATCAGTGACTGTCTTCCAGGTTTGGACTCAGCAAAGTCAAGAGCTGCCTGTACCTTAGGAAGCATAGAACCAGGAGCGAAATGTCCTTCTTCTACATACTGTTTTGCTTCCTCAACTGTCACATCGTCAAGCCATTTTTCATCTGGCTTTCCGTAGTTCAGTGCAACTTTTTCTACAGCAGTTAAGATGATGAGGAAGTCCGCATCGAGCTCTTTGGCAAGGAGAGCACTGGCAAAGTCTTTATCAATAACTGCACTTGCACCTTTCAGGTGGTTGCCCTGGCGCATAACCGGGATTCCGCCGCCGCCACAGGCAATTACAAGATCACCGGAGTCAACCATTGTACGGATTGTACCGATCTCAACGATCTCCTGCGGTTTTGGAGATGCTACAACACGGCGGTATCCGCGTCCTGCATCTTCTTTCATGATATAATCATATTTCTCAGCCATAACATCAGCTTCTTCCTTAGAAAGGAATTTACCGATTGGCTTGGATGGTGTCTCGAAAGCCGGATCATCAGCATCTACACGAACCTGAGTGATCATTGTAGCAACCGGAATATCATGGATTCCTCTGTTGAACAATTCTTCTCTCAGGGCATTCTGCAGGTCATATCCGATGTAAGCCTGGCTCATTGCAACACATACAGAAAGTGGTGTGTTTGGCTGTTTCTCATCCTCATGTGTTAATGCGATCATAGCGTTGTTGATCATACCAACCTGAGGACCATTGCCGTGTGCTACGACTACTTCGCAGCCTTCCTGAATCAGGTCTACGATCGCGCGTGCTGTAATCTTAACAGCAGCCATCTGCTCAGGAAGAGTATTGCCAAGGGCATTTCCGCCGAGGGCAATGACAATACGTTTTTTCTTTTCCATTTTAGGATCCTCCGTATTTACTGTAAAGGTATTGTACAGGTCTGAAAGATTCAGGCCTGTACAATAAGTTACTAATTAAGGTAACTGTGAAACTATTTTTGTCTGAGAAATTTAAACTTACTCAAAAATTCTGGACATTCCTCTCTCTTCGAGCTTCTTCAGGATTTCCTGTGGGTTCTTGAATTTAGCAAGGAAGATCATAGCTGCGATGATGTATGGTTTGAAGCTGGCTTCTTTGTAAAGTGGATCTCTGTAACGATCGAATACGGAAGCGTCAACTTCACCTTCTTCACAGCTTACGCCTGTGATGTCAGCTGGCAGACAGTGCATGTAAAGAGCTTTTCCGTCTTTTGTTGTAGCCATGAGCTCTTCTGTACAAGCCCAGTCTTTATGCTCTGCGTTCTGAGCAAGAAGTTCTTTCTCAAGAGCCTTGATACCTTCTGTATCTCCGTTTCCGTAAAGCTCTGTACGTTTTTCCATAGCTGCAAATGGAGCCCAGCTCTTTGGATATACGATATCAGCATCTTTGAATGCTTCAGCCATGTTGTTTGTCTTCTTGAAGGATCCGCCTGATTTCTTAGCGTTCTCTTCAGCAACTTTCTCAACATCCTCGAATACTTCGTATCCTTCTGGATGAGCAAGAACAACGTCCATTCCGAAACGTGTCATCAGACCGATAATTCCCTGTGGAACAGAAAGTGGTTTTCCGTAAGATGGTGAGTAAGCCCATGTCATAGCAAGTTTTTTGCCTTTCAGGTTCTCAACTCCGCCGAACTCATGGATGATGTGAAGCATATCAGCCATAGCCTGTGTTGGGTGGTCAATGTCGCACTGCAGGTTTACAAGTGTAGGTTTCTGCTCAAGAATTCCGTCCTTGTTTCCTTCTGTTACAGCGTCAACAACTTCGTGCATGTATTTGTTACCTTTTCCGATGTACATGTCATCACGGATACCGATAACGTCAGCCATGAAGGAGATCATGTTAGCTGTCTCACGAACTGTCTCACCGTGAGCAACCTGAGATTTTCCTTCGTCAAGATCCTGAACCTCAAGACCAAGAAGGTTACAAGCAGAAGCGAAAGAGAAACGTGTACGTGTGGAATTGTCACGGAACAGAGAAATTCCAAGTCCGCTCTCGAATACCTTTGTGGAAATGTTGTTCTCTCTCATGTAACGAAGAGCATCAGCTACTGTAAATACAGCCTCGATCTCGTCGTCTGTTTTCTCCCATGTAAGGAAGAAGTCACCATTGTACATCTCTTTGAAGTTGAGTGCGTTCAGTTTGTCAATATATCCCTGTAATTTTGCGTCCATCTTTAAAATCCTCCTGATTAAAATGAATTATTTGTTTTTAGGTTTATTAGCCAAGGCAGTTCCGGCCGGAAATTATCCGGTCAGAACGCCATAGGTTCAATGAATTGGTTGCGTGATCACACGCAAATGCGTTAGCAAATACTGAATTACTCAGCGTAAGACAGTGGAAGTGCAGCGTATACTGCAGCACATGTTACGAGATCCTGTTTCCATGTCATCTCGTTTGGTGCGTGAGCCTGAGCCTCAGCTCCAGGTCCGAATCCGATACATGGGATTCCGTTTCTACCCATGATAGAAACACCGTTTGTAGAGAATGTCCACTTATCTGTCAGAGGACGAGCCTGACGCATCTCAAGTGTGTCAGCAGCACCGATTCTCTGATCTCCGTAAAGTCCTGTGTAAGCTTTCTCAAGAGCCTTAGTTACCTTGTGATCCTTCGGAATAGCCCATGTTGGGAAGTAGCACTCGATCTCGTATACACATCCTGTGTAGGACGGACGATCATAGTTGTACATAGAAACAACAACGTCATCACCGTATTTCTTAACGCTTGGCAGGTTACGGATCTCATCTAAGCAGCTCTCCCATGTCTCTCCGAATGTCATACGACGGTCAAGAGATACAGCACAGGAATCTGCTACTGCACAACGGCTTGGTGATGTGTAGAAAATCTGAGATGTTGTAACTGTTCCACGTCCAAGGAAACGAGCCTCTTCGTAGTCAGGGTTGAATTTCGGGTTAAGCATTTTAACAAGACCTTTGATCTCTGTCTCATCAGCGTCATCGTTCTCGTTAAGAGCACGAACATCCTGAAGAATGTCAGCCATCTTGTAGATCGCGTTGTCTCCACGCTCCGGAGCAGAACCGTGACAGGAAACTCCCTTAACATCGATACGGATTTCCATACGTCCTCTCTGTCCACGGTAGATACCACCGTCTGTAGGCTCTGTAGAAACTACGAACTCCGGACGAATCTTGTCTTCGTTGATGATGTACTGCCAGCAAAGTCCGTCACAGTCTTCTTCCTGAACTGTACCAACAACCATTACTTTGTATCCTTCTGGAATGAGTCCGAGATCTTTCATGATCTTTGCTCCGTATACACCAGATACGATACCGCCACACTGGTCAGATACTCCACGTCCACCGATCTCTGTCTCTGTCTCGTATCCATCGTATGGATCGAATTTCCAGTTATCGATGTTACCGATACCTACTGTATCGATATGTGCGTCAAATGCGATGATCTTGTCGCCAGTTCCCATGAATCCCATAACATTTCCCTGTGGGTCGATGATAACTTCGTCAAATCCAACTTTCTTCATCTCAGCAGCGATTGTCTCTACGTGAGCTTTCTCATCACAGCTTTCTCCCGGATTTTTTACGATAGCACGAAGGAAAGCAGTCATGTCTTTCTCATAGCCTTTTGCATACTCTTTGATTTTGTTAAGATCCATTGTTCTTCTCCTTTTGAAATAAAATCTTGTTTTGGTGTTACAGTTTCTTCTTATTGTATTGCGAGAAATGATTATCTCTCATTTCCGTCCCAGACAATTGATTTGTATCTATCCGGATCAGTGTCTCCCTCAGTAGAGAAGAGAAGTACTTTTGAGTTCTCATCCAATCCGAGGTGCTCTCTGAGCGGTTTGTACTCATCCATTGTCATGATGCACGCAAGTGTTCCAAACGGTGCGGCTCCGGATTCTCCGGAAGTAACAGGCTGATCACCTTTGAAAGGTGCAGCAAGCATACGCATACCTTTGGCAGCAACCCAGTCAGGTGTTGCGATAAATGTATCAACGTGGTTTTTCAGGATATCCCATGAAATTGTGTTCGGCTCTCCACAAGCAAGACCAGCCATGATTGTAACCATGTCTCCGTCTACGATGCGGATAGCTCCGTCCTTAGCACATGCTCCTTTGTAAAGACATGCAGCAGGCGCAGCTTCAACAACAACAACTTTCGGTGGATTTTCCGGATAGCGGTTAGCGAAGAATCCCTGAACTGCTCCGGCAAGTGAACCAACACCAGCCTGAATAAATACATGTGTCGGACGCTCACATCCAGCTTCATGAAGCTGATCATCAGCCTCGTTAGCCATTGTTCCGTATCCCTGCATGATCCATGCCGGAATCTCTTCATATCCGTCCCAGGCTGTATCTTGAACCATTACGCCGTTCTCTGTCTTCTCTGCCATAGCGTTAGCCATACGAACACATTCGTCGTAGTTTTCCTCTTCGATCGTAGCTTTCGCTCCTTCTTTCAGGATGTTGTTCAGTCTTGTCTGAGTGGATCCCTTCGGCATAAGTACTACAGATTTCTGTCCAAGCTTGTTCGCTGCCCATGCAACACCACGTCCGTGGTTACCATCTGTTGCAGTGAAGAAAGTAGCCTGTCCGAATTCATTACGCAGTTCGTCAGATGTAAGAACGTTGTAAGGAAGTTCTGAAACATCCTTTCCAGTCTGCTTTGCAATGTAGCGAGCCATTGCGAAAGATCCGCCGAGTACTTTAAATGCGTTCAGTCCGAAACGATAAGACTCATCTTTTACATAGACCTCTTTCAGTCCAAGGTATGTAGCCATGTGATCCAGTTTTACAAGTGGTGTAACACTGTACTGCGGGAAGCTCTCATGGAATGCGCGAGCTTTCGCTACATTCTCAAGTGACATTACCTGAAGCTGAGAGTCATCTGTTTTTGGCATTTCGTTTACTGCCCATTTGATAGTTTCCATTATAGTGACCTCCTTAAATTAATACGTGTCATTTGCCCATGTAACTGTAAAGTGTGAATTTCGATATCCCCAAATACGAAGAAACTTTATCGCCGGACTTTGTAATAAGGAAAGCACCGGCATGATCCAGATACTGGACAACAGCAACTTTGTCGTCTTTGTTCATCATTGCAACTGGCTTTCCGACCTTTGCAACGGCCTGCTCAATCAACAGATCCAGAAGTTCATTTACATTATGTGTGATCCGTCGTGGCGAATCACCTGTAAGATCCGGAAGATTGTCTTTCGTAGCGATCAAAGACTGAATTGCTGTACTCGCAGCTGTAAAAGCTGTGATGTCATAGTTTAATGAGAAGATGTATGAGACCGATCCGTCATCGTCTCTTATATAGAAGGTACTCGATTTCAAGATCCGTCCATCTTCTGTTTTAGTAAGATAGGAAAGCTTATCATGAATCGTTGACGGATCCGACTGAAGTGTCTCAAGAACAATTCCTGAAGGACCATCTCCGGTCTGTCGGTTCGATACATGTCCGTTCTCGATGTACACGATCGATCTCTCCAGATCTTTTGTCTTCAAATCATGAATTGCAATCTCACAGGAACTTCCAAATTGTATTGCAAGTCCGTGTGCAAGCTGCTTAAGAAAATCTAAGGTATGACGCATATGTCCACCTGCCTTTCTACATGCTTTCTGTCTTCATAATCCCATAATATCATAAAAATCACGATAGTCAATACCTTTCCTAAAAAATTTTTAGGTAACAAAAAACTTTTTTAGATTTCTTGTTGCATTTAGACAATTTAGATGTTATTCTATGTGTAACAGAGACGTTGATGTACGAAATGCACATAACAGGCAGATGGCATTTTAACATCAAAGTGTAGAAATTCATAAAAAGGAGAGGTTACAATTATGTTGATCTTAGGTAATGGTAGAGTTGTGACAAGAAACCCTGAATGTCCTTATATGGAAGAGGGCGCAGTAGCAATTGATGGTAAAGTAATCTGTAAGGTTGGACCGACAGATGAGTTGAAGAAGGCTTATCCAGATGCAGAGTTTATTGATGCAAAAGGCGGAGTGATCATGCCGGCATTCATTAATACTCATGAGCATATCTATAGTTCTTTTGCAAGAGGACTTGCTATTAATGGATACAATCCAACAGGATTACTCAGCATTCTTGAAGGAATGTGGTGGACACTGGATAGAAACCTGACACTGAATGATACTTATTTAAGTGCTATGGCTACTTATATTGATTCTATCAAGAACGGTGTAACAACAGTATTTGACCATCATGCAAGCTTTGGAGCTATCAAAGGTTCCTTATTTGAAATTGAGAGAGCAGCGAAGGAAACAGGAATTCGTTCCTGTCTCTGTTATGAAGTTTCCGACAGAGATGGAAAAGACAAGGCCAGAGAGTCTGTAATGGAGAATGCAGAATTTATTCGTCATGCACTGAAGGATGACAGCGGAATGATCGCCGGAATGATGGGTATGCATGCACAGTTCACAATCTCAGACGAGACAATGGAACTTGCAGCAGCAAACAAACCGGATGAAGTTGGTTATCATATTCATGTTGCAGAAGGAATTGAAGATCTGCATCACTGCCTGAAACATTATGGAAAGAGAATTGTTGACCGTCTGATGGACTTCAATATTCTTGGAGAGAAGACACTGCTTGGACATTGTATCTACATCAACCCACATGAGATGGATCTGATCAAAGATACAAACACAATGGTTGTTCATAATCCGGAATCCAATATGGGAAATGCCTGCGGATGCCCTCCGACAATGGAACTTGTACACAGAGGAATCCTTACAGGACTTGGAACAGATGGATATACACATGATATGATGGAATCCTTCAAAGTGGCAAATATTCTTCATAAACATCACCTTTGCGATCCAAATGCAGCATGGGGAGAAGTTCCGACAATGCTGTTTGAGAACAATGCAAAGATTGCAGGACGTTATTTCGACCAGAAGCTTGGAGTTCTTGAAGAAGGCGCAGCAGCAGATGTGATCATTGTTAATTACAATCCGCTGACACCAATGAATGAGAATAACATCAATGGTCACCTTGTATTCGGAGTAACTGGACACGATGTTGTGACAACTGTTGCAAACGGTAAAGTATTGATGAAAGACAGAAGACTGACAGAGATTGACGAAGCGAAAGTTATGGCAGACTGCAGACAGGCAGCAGCCGAACTTGGAAAACGTATCAACAGTCGTTAGGCTTAGATTGACGGATACCGTTCATTAATGTTAACATATATAACAGATGTGGACAGTATCTTTGATCGCACATTTCGTCAAAACTAACCGGAAAGGACAATAAAATAATGAAAGAAAAGAAATCAGAAGCACCTCGCAGAGGAAACGAAGAACTGTTTAAGTGGGATGGTAACCCGACATTTGGTCAGATACTTCCGCTTGCTGCCCAGCATGTACTTGCAGCAGTTGTAGGATGTGTTACACCGGCAATTCTGGTTGCAAATGCAGCGAATAATGCAGGCGGAAACGTAAACATGGGTCTCTTGATCCAGATGTCACTTGTATTTGCAGCATTATCAACATTCCTTCAGCTGTATGGAAATAAGATCCATCTTGGATCCGGACTTCCGGTCATCATCGGTGTAAGTTTTGCTTATGTTCCGACAATGACAGCAATTGCAGCACAGGCTCAGGACGTTAACACGATTTTTGGCGCGATGATCGTAGGTGGTATTGTAGCAATTATCGTTGGACTTACTATTAAGCAGATCAGAAAGGTGTTCCCACCACTGGTAATCGGAACTGTTATCTTTGCGATCGGTCTGTCTCTTTATAAGACAGCCATTAACTACATGGCAGGAAACTCCGCGAACACATATGAAGTGATCGTAGAGCAGAGAGGTCAGACAGCAGCACTTGTTTATGGTTCCTGGCAGAACTGGCTTGTATCCCTTGTAACACTGGCAATCGTAATCGGTCTGAACCATTACGGAAAAGGACTTTTCAAACTTGCATCTATCCTGATCGGCCTGGTCTGTGGATATGTACTTGCATTGTGCTTTGGAATGGTTGATTTTTCAGCACTTTCAAACGCAGGTTGGTTCCAGCTTCCACAACCGTTCGCTTTCGGTGTAAAATTCGATATCTCAGCGATTATCCCGCTGGCGATTTTGTTCCTTGTCAATTCCATTCAGGCAATGGGAGATTTCTCCGCTACAACAAGTGGTGGTATGGATCGTCTTCCTACTGACCAGGAGCTCAACGGTGGTATCATCGGTTATGGTATCAGTAATATCGTAAGTGCATGTTTCGGATGTCCTCCGACAGCAACTTACAGCCAGAACGTAGGTATTGTTGGTTCTACAAAAGTTGTAGCAAGAAAGGTATTTTCACTTTCAGCATTTATCCTTCTGATTGCAGGACTGATTCCGAAATTCTCAGCACTTCTGAGAACGATTCCTCAGTGTGTACTTGGTGGAGCAGTAGCATCTGTATTCGCAGGTATCGCAATGACAGGTATCAAGCTTCTTGTAAGTGAAGGTATGTCTACAAGAAATACAACAGTTGCAGGATTATCTATTGCAATCGGTATGGGTGTATCCTTAAGTAACGGATGCTTAAATCAGATGACATCAACAATTTACGATGGATTAGGAATGACAATGGGACTTGAGAACTTCCAGTCCATCATCAATAACACATTTGCATCATCACCGGTTGTACTGGCGACAATTTTTGCAGTTATTTTGAATCTGGTTCTTCCGAAAGATCCAAAGCCGGAGGCAAAATAAAAGGAAACAGATCTTTGAGAAAAGACAGGTTCTTGGGGAATGATCTGTCAGAGATTTCAAAGATTTAATCATTACGGAAGAACCTGCCGATGGCAGGTTTTCCGTGATAAAAGAAAAAAAGAGAGGTAAAAAGTATGAGTGAAATTATGAGACCTATGTCATTTGAACAGCTTTTAAACTGGACATTGACAGAGTACAAAGAGAATGGAACAGTATTTGGAGAGCGTCATCCATATCATGCGGACAGCAAGTTCAACCGCACAATCTTCGGACGCGATCTTGAGACACCAATCGGACCGGCAGCAGGTCCAAACACTCAGCTGACACAGAATATTATCGCAGCTTACTACACAGGAAGCCGTTTCTTCGAGCTGAAGACAGTTCAGGTAATGGACGGAGACGAGCTTGCAGCATGCATCAACAGACCATGTATCAAGGCTGATGACGAGTGCTACAACTGTGAGTGGTCTACAGAGCTGTTTGTTCCACAGGCAATGGAGGAGTACATCAAAGCATGGTTCCTTCTGAAAGTGATCTCAAAAGAATTCGGACTTGGAAGCATGGACGGATTCCAGTTCAACATCAGTGTTGGATATGATCTTGCCGGAATCAAATCAGAGAAGGTTGACACATTCCTGAACACAATGCAGCATGCACAGGATTCAGAGATTTTCAAGCACTGCAAGGCTTATCTTCTTGAGCATGTTGACCTGTTCGAGAAAGTGACAGCAGAAGATATCGAAAGCATTTCCGGTGATATCTGTAATTCTGTTACAATCTCTACACTTCACGGATGCCCTCCGGAAGAAATTGAGAAGATCGCAATGTATCTGATCACAGAAAAGGGATTCCATACATTTATCAAATGTAACCCGACACTTCTTGGATACGAGTATGCAAGAAAGACAATGGATGACATGGGATACGATTATATCGCATTCGGTGACTTCCACTTCAAAGACGACCTGCAGTACGAGGATGCTGTTCCGATGCTGAACAGACTGATCGCTGTCTGTCAGGAAAGAAACCTGGAGTTTGGTGTGAAGATCACTAACACATTCCCGGTTGATGTAAAACAGAACGAACTTCCAAGTGAAGAGATGTATATGTCAGGAAAATCTCTGTATCCACTTTCCATCTCCGTAGCAAATATGCTGGCAAGAGATTTCGGTGGAAAACTGAGAATCTCCTATTCAGGTGGTGCTGATTTCCATAACATCGAAGGAATCATCGATGCAGGAATCTGGCCGGTAACAATGGCTACAACAATCCTGAAACCAGGCGGATATGACAGACTTTGCCAGATTGCAGGACTTCTTGAGAAAGAAGGCGTTGTATTCACAGGTATCGACGCTGCCAAGACAGAGAAACTGGTTGAAGAAGCAAAGACAAGCCCATATCATGTAAAGGCTGTAAAACCGCTTCCGTCCAGAAAGATCAACAAACAGGTTCCGCTGATCGACTGCTTCATCGCTCCTTGTAAAGAAGGATGCCCGATCCACCAGGATATCACAACATATCTGCAGCTTGTAGAAGCTGGTAAATATGAAGAAGCTATGGATGTTATCACAGAGAAGAATCCACTTCCATTTATTACAGGAACAATCTGTGCACATGCTTGTATGGGCAAATGTACACGTAACTTCTATGAGTCACCGGTACATATCCGTGAGATGAAGCTTGAGGCAGCTCAGAACGGATACGAAGCACTGATGAACAAGCTGACAGCACCTGCAATCACAAAAGAAGGTAAGGCAGCAGTGATCGGTGGAGGACCGGCTGGTATGGCAGCTGCTTACTTCCTGCGCAGAGCCGGAATGGCAGTTACAGTATTTGAGAAGAACGACGCTCTCGGCGGAGTTGTTCGCCACGTGATCCCAGAGTTCAGAATTCCGGGAACATCTATCGACAAGGATGCGGCACTTCTTGAGAAGATGGGCGTTGAAGTTCGTCTGAACACAGAAGTAAAAGATACAGCAGCACTGAAAGCAGAAGGATTTACAACAGTGATCCTTGCAGTAGGAGCTTCTGAGCCTGGAGTATTAAGACTTGAGCAGGGTGAAGCTAAGAATGCACTCGAGTTCCTGGCTGACTTCAAGGCAAACGATGGAAAACTTGACATCGGTAAGAACGTTGTAGTTATCGGTGGTGGTAACACAGCAATGGATACAGCAAGAGCAGCAAAACGTACAACAGGCGTTGAACATGTATATCTTGTATATAGAAGAACAAAACGCTATATGCCGGCAGACGAAGAAGAGCTGGTAATGGCAGTAGAGGACGGCGTAGAATTCATGGAACTCCTTTCTCCTGTTAAACTTGAGAATGGAAAACTGATCTGCGAAGTTATGGTTCTTGGCGATATGGATGCTTCTGGAAGAAGAGGCGTTGTTAAGACAGGAGAACTCAAAGAGATCCCGGCTGATACAGTGATCGCAGCTGTTGGTGAAAAAGTTCCGACTGCTCTTTACGAGGCAAATGGAATCAACGTAAATGACAGAGGACGTGCTCTTGTAAATGAAGAGACATTAGAGACAAACGTAGAGAACGTTTACGTTGTTGGTGACGGACTTGGCGGACCGGCTACAGTAGTAGAAGGTATCCGTGATGGTCTCAAAGCTGCTCAGGCAGTGATCGGAGAGACTCTTGTAAGAGATTTCGATGCAGAGACAGATGAAGCTGTTGTATACGAGAGAAAGGGTAACCTCGAAGACGTACGCGAAGACAGCACAGAGGCTAAGAGATGTCTTAACTGTGCAGGAATCTGTGAGAACTGTAAGGAAGTTTGCCCGAACAGAGCAAATGTAGCAATCAAGGTTCCGGGACTGGAGAAACATCAGATCATCCACGTAGATTACATGTGTAATGAGTGTGGTAACTGTAAGAGCTTCTGTCCGTACGACAGTGCTCCGTACCTGGATAAATTCACATTATTCATGGATGAGAACGACATGGCAGACAGCAAGAATCAGGGATTTACAGTACTGGATAAAGATGCAGTACACTGCAAGGTTCGTTTCTGTGGAGAGATCCTCGACTGGACACTTGGAGAAGAGACAAAGATTCCGGAAGCACTTCAGAAAGTAATGGAGACTGTTTGCAAGGACTACACATATCTGTTAAGATAATAGCAGAAGGTTTATGTGAGATTGCTCCGGTGGAAATAGAGTGAGACCAGAGTGATCATACGTGAGAAAGATAGCTCACAGGCATCTGCCTGTGGGCTATCTTCTTTTCAAAAGATGCAGAATATAGAAAGAAGGTCTGTAGAAGTGATAAGTTATTTCAGAGATGGCAGACTTTATGAAGCAGAATCTTTCTTATCGGTAGTAAAGCCTGACTATACAGAATGTCCGATGATAGCTGCTGTCGGTGCGGGAGGAAAGACCTCTACATTGAGAAGGCTTGCAGAAGAGTATGCGCTGATGGGGAAAAAGGCAATTGTTCTTACAACAACTCATATGAGAGAAGAGACGACTCCATGGAGTTGTGTGGCTGAAGAGGAAGAGTGGATTAGTAAAGGGAACGAGCTGCTTGAACGAGTGAAGGAATGCCTTGAACAATATGGACAGGCCTGGATTGGGGCAAGAGCGAAAAAAGGGAAAATGAGCTGCGTTCCGGAGTTGATTCTGGCAGAGATAGAAAGCTGGAATGTGCCATTACTTGTTGAAGCAGACGGAGCAAGGATGCTTCCATTAAAAGTACCGGGAGAACAAGAACCTGTGATCCCGCCACAGACAACATATGTATTCTCTGTCTACGGAATGGATGCCTTAGATCAAAAGCTGGAAGAGATTTGTTTTCGAAGTGAAAAGGCGGCAGAGCTTCTTGGGAAACAGCCGGAAGATCAGGTGACAGAAGAGGACATAATAAAACTTGCCTGTCATGAACAGGGCGGGCGAAAAGGCTGTCCAAAGCAGGCGGAGTATATTGTTGTACTGAATAAGGCGGACACAAAGGAGCGGCGAGACAGAGCATGTAAGATTGCAAAGTGTTTACATGAAAATGGAATTAAAAATATATTTGTGACATCTTATAAGCTGTAATAAATAGTGTAGAAAAAGTTCAGAGATTATTCTTGAACGTAAATAAATTAGAAAATAACGGAGAATCATAGAAGATTCTCAGGAAAATAGATGGGAAGTATTGAGATGAAGATATTGATTAAAGGTGCGGGAGACCTGGCAACAGGAATCGCATCCAGATTATATGGCGCAGGGCATCAGATCATGATGACAGATATTGCTGTGCCATTGACGGTCCGCAGACTGGTTGCATTTTCCAGAGCGGTTTATGAAGGTGAGGCAGTTGTAGAAGATATGACGGCGCGCCTGGCAAAGAATCAGGAAGAAGCAGAGAAGATCATGGAACAGGGAGATATCCCTGTGATCGTTGATCCAAAGGCAGAATGCATACAGTGGTTTCAGCCGGATGTAATCGTGGATGCCATCCTTGCAAAGAGAAATCTCGGAACAAAGATCACAGATGCACCATTTGTGGTCGGAGTCGGACCTGGATTTACTGCCGGAGAAGACTGCAACTGCGTTGTAGAGACAAAGAGAGGACATACACTGGGCAATGTGATCTGGGATGGAAGTGCAATCCCGAATACCGGAGTTCCGGGAAATGTCGGAGGATATTCCATTGAGCGTCTGATTAAAGCATCCGCAGATGGAGTGATCGAACCGAAGGCTGTGATCGGCGATCTGGTACGAAAAGGACAGATTGTTGCAATTACAGGCGGAGAGCCGGTTTATGCGTTGATGGACGGTATCGTTCGCGGAATGCTTCAGCCAGGTGTTCAGGTGACGAAGGGACTGAAGATTGGAGATATTGATGCTCGTGCAAAGCAGGAGCATTGCCGGACAATCTCAGACAAAGCAAGGGCGATCGGCGGAGGTGTGCTCGATGCAGTCTGCAGTTATGAAAAGAGCAGAGGAAAATACGCATTGATCTTGCTGGCGGCAGGTCAGAGTGTTCGGTTCGGTTCAGATAAACTCAAAGCTGTTGTAGAAGGTGAAGCAATGTATGAAAGTGCGATCAGCCGGTTTGAAGCATTTCAGGGATTCAAGTCTTATGTAGTGACAGGAAAAGAAGAGATTACACTTTCAGCAGAGTCAGCAGGCTGCACGGTGGTATGCAACAAAGAACCGGAGAAGGGAATCTCTCTTTCTGTAAAGCTCGGTCTGACAAAGGCAATCGAGGATGCGGAAGAAAATGGAACACCGCTTCGAGGAGTCCTGTTCAGTGTCTGCGATCAGCCAAGATTAAAAAAATCCACGATTCAGAGAATCATAAATACAGCATTTCATAATCCGGGAAAGATTGTTTGTGCAGGAGAAGGAACAAGAAATGGCAATCCGGTCTTGTGGGATAAGAGATTCTTTGATAAACTTTTGGAGTTAGATGGAGATATCGGTGGAAAGAAAATATTGAAAGAAAATTTAGATTCGCTGAAAATTGTGCTGGTACAGGCGGGAGAACTTCAGGATATTGATCGCAAAGAAGATCTCGGAACGGCATAATGATAGAATTGCTGGTTGCATATAGTGAGAACAGTAATAAAATAGCAGCGGTGAGCTGAAAGGAGAATGCAAATGCGGGTAGGAGCAGTGATTGCGGCAGCAGGAAAATCTGGTGGATATAAGAGTTATGATAAGATGAAGTCGGTGGATGGAATCCAGGTTCTGCGTCAGATGATTTTAAATTTCAAGAGAGCAGGCGTGGATGAGATCGTGCTGATCACAGGATACCAGGCGGAGCAGGTGGAGAAGAAACTGGCGAAGCTTGGTGCAGTATTCCTTCGCAGTGAAGATTATGAGAAGGAAGAGATGATCACGTCAGCAGTTCGAGGGATGAACTACCTGAAACCGCGCTGTGAGAAATTCTTCTTCTGTCCGGCAGGAGTTTCTCTTTTCACAGAAGATACCGTACGTGTGTTGATGCAAAAAGCGAAAGAAAATGAAAACGATCAGGAGAAAGTCTATGTACCTGTCTGGGAAGAACGAAAAGGACATCCGATCCTGATGGATCGCAGTATGATCGATCAGTTTGCTTCTTATGAAGGTGAAGGTGGACTTAAAGGCGCCATGGATGTGCTGAATGTAGAACGCATTTTCGTTCCGGTGGAAGACAATGGTGTAGCGATTTACTCCGGACAGGGAGAACCTTTCCGTGAGATTTTTAAAGAGAAGGAAAAGGAGAGAAGAATCCGTCCGAGAGTGAAGCTTCAGTTGGAGAAGAATGAGAACTTCTTCGGTCCGGGAATTGTATTCCTTCTGCGTCAGATCGATACACTTGGTTCGGTAAGAGACGCCTGTGCAAAGACAGGAATGTCTTACAGCAAGGGCTGGAGCCTGATCAGAAGTGCAGAGAAAGAACTCGGATATACCGTCGTAGAGCGAAGTCCGGGAGGCAAGCATGGCGGTGTGGCCAGTGTAAGCGAAGCAGGGAAAGACATACTCAGAAAATATGAACTGCTGGAAAAAGATGTGGTGAAATATGCAGAGAAGAGATATAAGGATATATTTGAATCTTGATCTGTCTTTTACACGCAATATGTGAGAAGAAAGCTAATATTAGCGAAAAAAGCGGTCACATGACATTATTAAAATACAGTTAATGAAAAAAAGTTGTGTAAATCACAACTTTTTTTAAAAAAACGATTGTTAAAATAAAACAAAACGGTTATAATAAGACCATCATTTAGAAAGAAAAGACAGGAATAATTACAATATTTTTATGAACAAGGCGCCTGTCAGGAGGAGGTAGGATGAAAAAGAGAATTTTAGCAGCAATGATGGCAGCCGTAATGGTGTTTTCTATGGCTGGATGTGGATCCAAAGCCGACGAAAAGACAGACGACACAGCAAAAAAAGAAGCAACTGACAACAAAGTCAGTGATGAAGAAGAAACAGAGATCCAGGTATTTATTGCAGCCAGTTTAAAGAATGTAATGGATGAGCTTGCAACACAGTATAACGAAGAGCATCCGAACGTAAAGATCACATACAATGCAGACAGTTCAGGTACACTTCTGACACAGATTGAAGAAGGATATGAGTGTGATATCTTCTTCTCAGCAGCACAGAAGCAGATGGACCAGCTTGAGTCCGACGGTCTTGTAGTAGACGGAACAAGAGCGAATGTTGTTAACAACCAGGTAGTAGTTGTGACAAGAAAAGACAGCGGAACAAAGGTAACAGGACTTGATAACTTAAGCGAAGCAGAAAGCTTTGCACTTGCCGGTGGAAGCGTACCGGTAGGTAAGTATACAAGAACCGCACTTATGAATATGGGAGTTCTTCCGAAGGTGGATGATCCTTCAGCAATCAAAACAGAAGAAGTATCAGAAGCACTTGGCGGACTTGAGATCAGCGAGCAGGACAACGTAAGCAAGGTTCTTTCCGCAGTAGTGGAAGGATCTTGTGAAGTTGGAACAACTTACTACTCTGATACATATGGATTCGAGGACGAACTCGATATTCTTCAGACAGTAGGGTATGATCTGACAGGAAATGTAATCTATCCGATCGCACGTGTAGTAAATGATGAGGCTGATGATGCACAGAACGCAGCAGCAGATGATTTCATCAAGTTTGTTCTGTCAGACAATGCAAAGAAAGTATTTGAGTCTTATTACTTCGATACAAATGTAGAAGAAAGATAGTGTGATAGTAACGGATGTGTTACTATAGAAGCAGAGGGTTACTGTTCACTCCCGTGTCAATCACTTTGCTGATTGACACGGAGGATGCGTGTTTTGACTTGAATGCATCTCGCCCCATCGCCAAAGGCGATTTAAAATGGCGAGATGCGTTGCTGGTCGCACATCGTGTGAACAGTAACAGTAGAGGCTGCCAGAAATGAAAAGTTTCGGACAGCCTTTTTCTTATAGTTGTAAAGGAGAGTGAATGATAGAATGGATGGAATGATGGAAATCCTGAAGAATCTGGACTGGAGCCCATTATTTATATCAATAAAAACGGGAATCGTAGCTACGATATTTTCCTTTTTTCTTGGAATCTATGCGGCACGCAAGGTTGTGAAGACAACCCCTGGGAAAAAGGCTATTATAGATGGAATACTGACCTTGCCAATGGTACTTCCGCCGACAGTGGCCGGCTTCTTTCTGTTACTGATCTTCAGCAGGAGAAGACCGTTTGGAATCTTTTTATTTGAAAATTTTGGAATCAAAGTAGTACAGACATGGCTTGGATGTATCATTGCTGCCACAGTAATTTCATTTCCGCTGATGTACAGAAATGCCCGTGCTGCTATGGAACAGATCGATGTGAATCTGATCTATGCAGGAAGAACACTCGGCATGTCAGATACAGAAATCTTCTGGAAAGTAGTGATCCCGACCGCAGGACCTGGAATCGCATCCGGAACGATTCTTACATTTGCCAGAGCACTCGGAGAATATGGAGCGACCTCTATGCTTGCCGGAAATATTCCGGGAAAGACAGGAACAATCTCGCAGAAGATTGCAATGGTCATTCAGGACGGAGACTATATGACAGCGGGCGTGTGGGTTGCGATTGTCATGGTGATCGCATTCCTGGTGATCTTCCTGATGAATCTGATCTCGGGCAAGAAAATGAAGAATGTCAAGAGGTGGTAAGAGATGGCGATAGAAGTAAAGATTCAGAGAAAACGGAATACATTTGAGCTGAACATAGATTTTAAAAGTGATTCTAAACGAATCGGAATCCTTGGCGCATCCGGATGTGGAAAGAGCATGACACTAAAGAGTATTGCAGGAATCGAGCCGCCGGAGAGCGGATTGATCAAAATTGAAGGAAAGACAGTTTACGACAGCGAAAATAAAGTGAATTTAAAACCGCAGAAGCGTAACATAGGCTATCTGTTTCAGAATTATGCACTTTTCCCGACAATGACGGTGGAAAAGAATATCGCCGCCGGATTAAAAGGGAAAAAGCAGGAGAATGCAAAGCGTGTGCGTGAGATGATTGAGAAATTTCAGTTGACAGGACTGGAAAAACGATTCCCGGCAGAGCTTTCCGGAGGCCAGCAGCAGAGGGTAGCCCTTGCGAGAATCATGGCTTATAAACCAGATGTGATTCTTTTAGATGAACCATTTTCAGCACTTGATATGTATCTGAAGGACCGTCTGCAGCAGGAATTACAGGAGCTTCTCGAAGATTATGAGGGTACTGTGATCATGGTGTCTCACAGCAGAGATGAAGTGTACCGGTTCAGCGAAGAGCTGCTGATCATCGACCAGGGGCAGATCGTGGCAGCAGGGAAGACGAAAGAATTGTTCCAGAATCCGCAGAGAAAAGAAGCGGCACGGCTGACTGGATGCAAGAATTTCACAAGAGCAGTTTATGTGGATGAGCATACCGCAGAACTGATAGACTGGGGGATTACGTTGCGTACAGAGCAAAGAAATATCCCAGAAAATATCAACTATATCGGTTATCGTGCGCATGATTTTGTTCCGGTCTGGGGAGGATGTGGAAAGAATCAGATTCCATTTAGATTAGAGAGTAAAGCAGCGCTTCCTTTTGAAGATAACTATTATCTGAAGCCTGCAAATGAAGAGGCAGATCCGCCTGTGATTTCCTGGTTTGTGCAGAGAGAGAATCAGGAGAAGATCAGGGAAAAAGGAATGCCGGATGCGCTGGAGCTGGTGGAGGAAGAAGTGCTGTTCCTGGAATAGCATCTTCCCATATAGATGATTTTTGAGTGAATCGTTACGTTTTGAAAGAAATGTAAAAACTCCTTTTCAGGATATTTACATCAGGGAAAAACTAGTATATAATAAGCACGTTTTTCAAAAACACATCCCGTCCGTTGGTTACGAGACAACTCTTGTGAACAGTAATCAACGGACGGGATGTGTTATGTATGTAGTCACTGATAAATACGGAAAAGGAGGAGCAAAATGAAATCAGTACAGAATGATATGACTGTTGGAAGCCCAATGAAGATGATCTTAAGTTTTACATTTCCAATCTTTCTGGGAAATGTCTTCCAGCAGTTTTATAATATGGCGGATGCTGTGATCGTAGGTAAGTTCGTTGGAACGAAAGCACTTGCAGCAGTCGGAAGCACAGGAACAATCATGTTTCTGATCTATGGATTTGTAGTTGGAATGACAGCCGGATTTACTGTTCTCACAGCGCAGAAGTTTGGCGCAGGAGACATGCAGGGGATGCGGCGTACCGTTGTGGGGGCAGGAATCCTCTCATTCTTGATCGGACTGTTTCTTACGGTTACCTTTATGTTATTTATGAAACCGCTGTTACATCTGATGCACACGCCGTCTGATATCTTTGCAGATGCATATAAGTATATTATGATCGTCAGCGGAGGAATCCTGGCGCAGATGCTTTATAACTTGTTATCCAGTATTTTAAGAGCACTGGGAAACAGTAAGATTCCATTGTACTTTCTGATTATCAGTGCGTTGCTGAATATCGTGTTGGATCTGGTTTTAATCATTGTATTTCAGATGGGCGCACCGGGTGCGGCAATCGCGACGGTAGTAGCGCAGGGCATATCAGGTGTACTTTGTCTTATTTATATTATGTGGAAGATTCCGCTTCTTCATCTGAAAAAGGAAGACTGGCATGTTGGCGGGCAGATTTGCGCAATCCAGTTAAAGATCGGACTTCCGATGGCATTGCAATATTCTATCACGGCAATTGGAACTATGATGGTTCAGTCTGCCCTGAATATTTTGGGATCTACGCTTGTGGCGGCATTTACTGCGGCAAGTAAGATTGAGCAGGTCGTGACACAGGCATATGTAGCGATGGGAACAACAATGGCAACTTACGGAGCCCAGAATATCGGAGCCGGAAATGTACCGAGAATCCGTCAAGGTTTCAAGGCGTGTACGATTCTTGGTATCGGTTACTCTCTTGTAGCAGCAACATTTATCATGACAGTAGGAAAATACATGACCTATCTGTTTGTCTCAGAGGATGTGGATATTATCATGAGTTCTGTGGATATCTATCTGAAATGTATCGGACTTTTCTTCATTCCGCTTGCAATTGTGAATATCTACAGAAATGGAATTCAGGGACTCGGTTACGGACTGCTGCCGATGATGGCCGGTGTTGCTGAGCTGATCGGAAGAGGTGTGGTAGCGCGGATCGCAGCAAGAGAGAGAAGTTATCTTGGTGTTTGCCTGGCCAGCCCGGCTGCATGGGTGCTGGCAGGAGGCCTCCTGATCGCGATGTATTATTATATTATGAATGTTCATATGAAGAAGATGTTTGGGGATTATAATCAGAAGGTCTGATTATTTACAATGTGCATTGCATCGCGGCTCGCATTCAACCATTTGGATTTCTCAGTTTCAAAGCGTTCGAAAAGCCAGGCAATAGCTTCATCCATTCCCTCATCGGAGAGCGGAAATGTCTTTTGTTCTTTCTCTTCTTCCGGTGTATCTTCAAAGCACCACGGTTCTGGATAAATGAATACCGTGAAGGTTGTGCTGCTTTTTCCGTCATCTCCGCGAAAGAAATAGCGCATTCCGTGATGTGTACCTGAAAATGGTTCTTTCTTAAGTCCCCCGTAAGGAATCAGTTTTTTATCAATCATAGTAATACAATGTCCTTTCGAAAAAAGTAATTTGTTTTGTTATTGCGTTTTTGAAAAAAGGAAGCCAGAAGTCTGGCTTCCTTTTTATTATAGTGGAATGCGTTTTCTTCTGCAAGAAATGATTTATTCCATAGCTTTTTTGGCAAATTCAGTTGTGACAAGTTTTTCATAAGGAGCGCGTGAATCCAGTTCACCGGCACTTTCCAGAATATCCTGAAGCAGCTCGAAACTCTCTTTTTCAAATATAAGATCTGCTTTCCAGGTGTCCTGTGTATAATAACGGTTTACAATCGCTGTGATGGTTTTAAGATCTGTTTCAGGAAATTGAGGGGCAATCACGGAAGCAATCTCCTCTGGCATGTGAATCTGAACAAAGTCCATACCTTTTTGAAGCGCATTTGTAAAGGATTGGATAATCTCAGGATGTTTGTCGAGATAGCTCTTCTTTGCGCTGTAGGCAGTGTAAGGAACATAGCCGCTGTCAGTACCAAGTGAGGCTACAACATATCCTTTTCCTTCCATTTCCAAAGCGGTTGCACTTGGCTCGAATTCAACAGTAAAGTCTCCATTTCCCTCTGAAAAGGCGGCAGCAGTGGAACCAAAATCAATTCCCTGGTTGATGTTGAGGTCTGTTTGTGGATCAATTCCATTTTTCTTTAAAATATATTCAAATACCATTTCCGGCATACCACCTTTTCTACCACCAAGAACATCTTTCCCCTTTAAATCAGTCCACTTAAAATCTTTCATCTCTTCTCTGGCAACAAGAAAATTACCGGCGCGCTGAGTCAGTTGGGCAAAGTTGACGACAGAATCGTTAGCACCTTCGTTATATGTGTAGATGGATGCTTCTGATCCCATGAATCCAATATCAGCCTCACCGGAGATGACAGCAGTCATTGTCTTGTCGGCTCCAAAACCAGTTACGAGAGTGAGTTCAATTCCCTCATCTTCAAAATATCCATTTTCAATGGCAACATACATAGGGGCATAGAAGATAGAATGGGCTACCTCGTTCAATGTCACAGAGACAGGAGCAGAACTGGTATCTAATTTGGTTGTGTTGGAGCCGGTTTCTGTTGTGTCGATTTTGGAATTTGCATCATTATCTTTGGAAGAATCAGAACCGCAGGCTGATAACAGTCCAACAGTCAGAGCAGAAGCGAGTATTACGGAAATCAATTTCTTTTTCATAAATCCTCCAGAGTGATATAAGATTCTCGTTTAAAATATGCAAGAAAAGAGAATATGTGTCAAATTCTACTCCAAAGGGGTGTTCATTTTGGAAAATATCCTTTATGCTTAGTGTAAACAGAAAGTAGGTGAAATGTATGGATCTTGTTAAAATTGGAAAATATATTGCAGGGAAACGGAAAGCCCTGGGAATGACGCAGAAACAGCTTGCAGAAAAATTAAATATGAGTGACAAATCAGTATCAAAATGGGAACGAGGCATTTGCTTACCTGATGTGTCGGTTTATATGGAACTATGTGAGATATTGGGAATCAGCATAAATGAATTTCTTGCAGGGGAGGATATTGACGCAGAAAATGTAGAAAAAAAGTCAGAAGACAACATTATACAAGTTACGAAAGACAGTAAAAAGAAACAGAAAAATTTAAAGAGCATTTTAGCAGTGGTAACGACATTTGCAGTGATCATGGTTCTGGTTTTAGGAGCAGTTTTCGTTCATAAGGTGATGCAGCCGAAGAATTATATTACAGCAGTTGACCGGACAAGTGCAGAAATGAAAACCGCAGAATTATTGTCGGGAACAGATGGGGCATATCTTTTTAATTTTTATGCAAAAGAAGAGTATAAGATATTGACAATTTATTTGTCAGAGTATCAGGCGGGAGAATTGATTAATAAAAGTAAAGTGGCAGATTTGGACTATGATGGGATCGAATCGGCTAAAAGAGGTGTGATTGCTGTGATACCGGATTTTGAATTGTTTCGAGTGAAATTGATCATAGCAGACGATTATTCTAAATGTTCTACAGATTTTCCGATTCTGGAAAATGTAGAAAACAGAGAATATTATGGAAGAAGTGCGACACAAGTGGAAGGTGAAGTTCCGATTCAGCGGGATACAGAACAGGGTCTGATGGCATTGATTTACGGAGAAGATGGATTGGAAGCAATTCCGGTAAAAGAAATGGAGCAGGGAAATTTTAGGGAGAAGAATGATTATGTCTATTATCTGTCCTTCTGGTTTGGAAAATAATTACGTAAATGAAAATATGAGAGGTAAGATGAGATGAAAACAAGAGAAGAAGCTGCTGCCTATGGATTAACTTTCCCGGACAGCTATGAAGACAGGCCTTTTAAAGACCAACGATGGCAGGTGATCCGTGTAAAGCCGGGGAAAAAGATATTTTTGTGGATTTACGAAAAAGACGAATTGATCCATTTGAATGTAAAGACGGATTCGAGATGGAGAGATTTCTGGCGTGCAGCGTATCCATCGGTAATTCCGGGATATCATCAGAATAAAGAGCATTGGAATACAATTATTCTGGATGGATCTGTTCCGGACAAGGATATTGAACGGATGATCGGTGAGAGCTATGATCTTGTGACAGACAGTCCTACAAAAAGAATTTATGAAGCTGTAAAACGGATTCCAAAAGGACATGTGGCAACTTATAGACAGGTTGCGAAGATGGCAGGAAATGAAAAGATGTCAAGAGCAGTTGGAAATGCGCTTCATAAGAATCCAGATCCGGATCACATTCCATGTTTCCGTGTTGTGAATGCGAAAGGCGAGCTTGCCGGAGCATTTGCATTTGGCGGAGCAGATGTACAGGCAGAGCTTTTGAGAGAAGACGGTGTGGAAGTAGTAGATGGAAAGGTTGATCTGACAAAGTATCAGATGGATGATCAGATGGAAGAGTAAGATAGTACTGTTTCTTTTGGGAAAGATAGTGTATAATACTTACGAGTGATTGCTGTTCGCAAAGTACTGCGAACAGCATCTTTGTATAGTGCAAAGAGCAGGAAAGAATACATCATTATGGTTTTGCTTTTGAAGGGAAAAAAGTGTTGATCGGATAAGAAATGGAGAAATGAATGAAAATTAAGAAAGTGGCAGTCCTCGGTGCCGGAGCAGTAGGTTCTTATGTGATCTGGGGATTATCGAGCAGAAATGATATAGAGCTTGGAGTGATCGCAGAAGGAGAACGAGCAGAGAGACTGAAACAGAATGGATGCACAATTAACGGAAAAATATACCATCCCGAAGTATGGAACCCAGGAGAAACAGACGCTGTCGATTTACTGATTGTTGCATTGAAGTATGGCTCACTTTCGGCGGCATTGGAAAGTATTCAGAAAGCAACCACGGAGAATACGGTAATTATGAGTCTGATGAATGGGGTAGACAGTGAAGAGATTATTGCAGAAAAAGTAGGAGTGGAGCATCTTCTTCCGGCAGTGATCAAGGTCGCTTCACATAAGGAAGAAGATGGCTATCATTTTGATCCTGAGACAACAATCGGAATTATTTTTGGCGAACTTACTGCACCTTACGATAGTGATCGCATCAGGGCAATCGAAGAACTGTTCAAGGATACCGGAATCCATTTCCGGGCGACAGAGTATGCAAGAGAAGAGATGTGGAGCAAGTTTCGGCTGAATGTCTGTAACAATCTGCCACAGGCAATTCTCGGCGCGGGAGTTGGATGTTACCGTGACAGTGTGCATATGAAGGCAATCAGTGATGGACTGAAAGGAGAACTGGAAGCAATTGCACATGCGAAAGGAATCGATCTGAGTAAGACTGAGGCGTCTTCCGGGCGTGGAAGTGCAGTACCGCCATCTGCGCGTTATTCTACTTTGCAGGATTTGGATGCAGGAAGACACACAGAGATTGATATGTTTTCAGGTGCACTGATCCGTATGGGAAAGGAACTTGGAATTCCGACACCGTATAATGAGTATACATATCATATGATTAAAGCACTAGAAGAGAAAAATGACGGACGGTTTAATTATACAGGAGATGAAGAACCGACCTGGTCAAAATAAAACAGGGAACAATTTGTGGCAGAGACAGGTTATGAAAAAATATTGAAACAGTGATGTTGAAACAACATAAAAGGTGAGGTAAATTAAGATGAAAGAATTATACGAAGCAATCGAAGCAAAAATTAAAGCAAGCGGTTATCCGAGAGCAATCTCCGGAGAAGATGTATACAACGACATCTGTGACCAGATTGATGGAAAAGAGAATGGAAGTTATGTATTGTTATCCAAGTTCGAAGATGATGTGATCTTTGAGTATCATATCACGATTCAGGATGAAGATTTCAACCTGGGGATTTTGACAATGCGAACACTGGAAGGCGTGTTTGAGACAGATTTTGATGCGGAATAAAGGGGGAATTTCAGACGATAGAAAAAGCGAAATGAGAGGAAAAACCTTTCATTTCGCTTTTTTGAAATTCCGAAAGATTCTCATTGACGTGAGTTTCTAAAGCCCAAACTCGTTTAATAACTTCTTCTGATATTCTCTGTCTACTGCTGCCTTGAGAATCTCATCACTTCTATTAAGCTCAGATAATTTAAGATTCAGTTGATTGATTCTGCTTTCTCCAAGAGCTTCCCCTTCTTCTCGTTTTTCATCTAATTCATCTTTCATTAATTCTAATAACGCATTACACATATCTCTTTTTCCCTCCTTTAGCCGATTCTTGTTTGCTTTTACTATGATCTCCATAACGGCCTGATACAGCTGATCGTCTTTGTTCTTTTTATAATCCTCTAAAAGCTGTCTGGTAACAGACATGTCTTTCAGGGTATCTGTCAAACTATATAACCAGAGATTTTTCTCCGGTGACAACCGATTTGTTACAAGAATCTGAATCGGTAAGATATCTCCAATTACATAATAAATCCCTTCTTCCGGATTATCAATAGTGTAGTGGCGTACTTCTTTCAAATGTCGGATCAGTTCTCTTGGATATCGTTTTGACACTAAGGTGATTGTCAGTTCTTGAATCGGAATTTCATTCACCTTTCCTGTATCTGCTTTATAAAAATTCGTATATCCATATACCTTATAGAAATCGTCCACGGAAAGTGCGTCGGATGGTGATTTATATTCGATGATATTATACTTACGGAATATTTTCCCAATATTTTTATGGATCGGCTCCGCGTTCTTCTTTTTAATGATCAACACATCAATTGCCATTGGCTTTGAACTTAATAGATACTCCCGCTCAAACTTTAATTTTTCCGTTTCTTCTCTGAATTCAATCTGCAAGTCTGCATAAAATGCAGGATGCCACTGAAGCAGCTTTCCATTTGCCGGTTTTTGTTTTTCCGGCAATTGCTTTCTCTTTTGTTTCATCTAAGAGACCTCCTTATGTGATTTTTCACAGAAGTTCTCTCTCCATCAGAAAACCTCTGCTTTAAATAATGGATTTTAAAAGCATGAATTTCCTGATTTGACAGGTATCATTTACCTGTAATGAAATCTTTATATGAATTTAGATGTTTTAGAAAATATGCTTTGAAATAGGATAGCATATTTACATGCCGATGTAAATACTGAAATGCCGAAGATGGTAGGTATGATAAAATCAGTATAAAGTCAACCCAACAAAAGAAGATTGAAATAACAGATGCCTGGTGATATATTATTACAAAAGAATAAAATTTGTAATCCCCTGGCAGGGCGATTTACAGATAGTCACAGAAGGAGGAATATGTTATGAAGAAAATCAGCAGAGTTTCAACTATAATTAGCGCAATCATGCTACTTACTTATATTATTGTTCTTATCAGCATCTGGAGCAGGATTCCTGATACAGTACCGACACATTTTAATGCAGCAGGAGTGGCAGATAGTTATGGAAGCAAAAGAAACCTTGTATTTGAACCAGTTCTTGCCGCGTTTCTGTTGTTATTCCTCTCATTGATGGAAAGAATTCCGGCAATCTGGAATTTCCCGGTGGCTGTTACAGAAGAGAACAGAGAAAGATTGTATAAGATTGCCATGATAATGATGGGCGGGATTAAGGTTCTGGTTACTGCCCTGCTGATTGATGTTGGAGTCAGCAGTCTTGTGGAAGGATATCCAATCTGGCCGATGTATATGATGCTTGGAGTGATGATAATATTGATTATCGTATCGACTGTGCAGATGGTTCGGGCGAAATAATGTGGAATAAGAAAACCAATAAAAACCCTCTTGTGCAATATGTTTATCCAAAATCTTAAAAAAATATAAAATTTATATAAAATCCTTCTTGAATTTAGCATGATGAAGTGCTAAACTCTTAACATAAAAACAGAGTGCAATCTATTTATTGATAAGTGCATCTGAATCATAGTTAAGAAAGAAGGATAAAAAATGAACGGAGTTATAATGATGGTCATTGCCATCGTTGTATTAGGTGGAGGATATCTTTTCTATGGAAGATATCTTGAGAAGAAATGGGGAATTGACCCGAATGCAAAGACTCCTGCTTATGAGCTGGAAGACGGCGTAGATTATGTGCCGGCAGATACGAATATCGTATTTGGTCATCAGTTCGCATCTATCGCAGGAGCAGGCCCGATCAACGGACCAATCCAGGCAGCAATCTTTGGATGGCTTCCGGTACTTTTGTGGATTCTGATCGGAGGTGTTTTCTTCGGAGCAGTGCAGGATTTTGCATCCATGTATGCTTCTGTAAAGAACAAAGGACGTACAATCGGTTATATTATCGAGGAGTATATCGGTAAACTCGGAAAGAAATTATTCCTGTTATTCTGCTGGTTATTCTGTATTCTTGTTGTTGCTGCATTTGCGGATGTAGTTGCAGGAACATTCAACGGATTCGTAGCTGATGATGCAGGAATTGTAAGTAAAGTAACAGCAAACGGTGCTGTTGCAACAACATCAATGCTTTTTATTGTAGAAGCGGTAGCACTTGGTTGCATTTTGAAATATGCTAAACTGAATAAGTGGGTCAATACAGCAATTGCGATTGTTATGCTTGTTGCAGCGGTAGCACTTGGACTTTATTTCCCAATGTATCTGACAAGAGAGACATGGCATATCTTGATCTTTATTTACATTCTGATTGCCAGTGTCGCACCGGTAACAATGCTGCTTCAGCCACGTGATTACCTGAACAGTTACTTGCTGATCTTTATGATTGCAGCAGCAATTGTCGGAGTATTTGTAGCAAATCCATCCTGTAACCTGAAAGCTTTTACAAGCTTCAATGTAGATGGAAGTTATATGTTCCCAATTTTGTTTGTAACAATTGCATGTGGAGCTGTATCAGGATTCCATTCACTGGTATCTTCAGGAACTGCTTCTAAGCAGATTAAGAGTGAGAAGAACATGCTCCCTGTATCTTACGGAGCAATGATCATGGAAAGTATGCTTGCTGTAATCGCACTGATCGCAGTTGCTTCCTTCGCTGATGGCGAGGCAGCAGCACAGGGACTGACAACACAGCCACAGATTTTTGCAGGAGCAATTGCAAACTTCCTTGAAGTGATCGGCTTACCGCATTCACTTGTATTTACACTGATCAACCTTGCAGTATCAGCATTTGCATTGACATCACTTGATTCCGTTGCACGTGTCGGAAGACTTTCTTTTCAGGAATTCTTTATCGATGATGACACAGATATGGGTAATCTGCCATTGTACAAGAAAGTAGCAACCAATAAATATTTCTCAACAGTTATTACACTGGTACTTGCATACTTACTTGCAAAGGTTGGATATGCAGAAATCTGGCCACTGTTTGGATCAGCAAACCAGCTTCTGTCAGTACTTGCACTGATTGCATGTGCAGTATTCCTTAAGAAGACAAAACGCCAGGGAGCAATGCTCTGGATTCCAATGGTCTTTATGATGGCAGTAACATTTACAGCACTTGGAATGACAATCTGTAAACTGGGAGGTCAGTTTATGACAACAGGTCTGAGCCTTGGAAATACATTACAGCTGATCTTTGCTGTTCTGCTTCTTATCCTTGGAGTAATTGTAGCAATTCAGGGAATTAAAAAGCTTACAGAGAAGAAAGAAGCTCAGGCAGATAAAGTTGAGGAGACAACCATTCTCGAATAGGCAGAATAGTTAATAAAGAGTAAGAGACAAGATCTTCATGCAGACTTAAAATGTCTGGCATGAAGATCTTTTTTCTAGTTCTATTTAATTGTACTCAAATAGAAACAGGTTAAAGTATAGAAATTTTACATTTGTCGGGTGTATACTAAGTCGTAATGTGAAAAGACAATCTAAGTAGTAACAAGATCAGGGGGAATATAAATGAACGCGAACATAAATCAAAAACATATGTTCAGTAATAAGATGATCCGTGCTCTTTTAGTACCAATCATACTGGAACAGTTATTGAATTCCATTATGGGTACCGCGGATACGATGATGGTTAGTAATGTGGGATCAGCGGCAATTTCAGCGGTGTCACTGGTGGATTCTATTAACATATTGGTGATTCAGGCATTTTCCGCATTGGCAGCCGGAGGTGCGATCGTCTGCGCCCAGTACATTGGACAGGGGAATAAAGAACGGGCAAATGAGTCTGCACGACAGGTACTATTTATCATCACTCTTATATCAGTAGCTGTCAGCGCATTTTGTCTTATTTTTCAGAAACCGTTACTTCACCTGATTTTTGGAGCAGTTGAAGCAGATGTTATGAGAGCATCTGAAATCTATTTCTTCTACACTGCATTATCATTTCCGTTTATTGCGGCGTATGATGCAGCGGCATCGATCTTCAGGGCACAGGAGAACACGAGAGATCCGATGCTCATCTCAATGGTATCAAACGTGATGAATATTGTCGGAAATGCAATTATGATCTGGAGCTTCCATATGGGAGTCGCGGGAGCTGCACTGGCAACTTTGATTTCACGTATTTTCTGTGCGGTTGTAGTATTGGCAGAACTTCGTTTGGATCGTCAGCCAATTGTGGTACGAGATTATCTGAAAATCCGTCCGGACTGGAGAATGATCCGCAGGATCCTTGGAATCGGAATTCCATCCGGTGTGGAGAACAGTATGTTCCAGTTAGGAAAGTTGGCGATTCAGTCCACAGTATCAACACTTGGAACAACAGCAATCGCTGCGCAGGCAATGACGAACATTCTGGAGAATCTGAACGGAATCGGTGGTATCGGAGTCGGAATCGGATTGATGACAATTGTAGGTCAATGTCTGGGAGCTGACCGGAAGGATGAGGCAGTTTATTATATCAAAAAGCTTTGCGTGATTGCTGAGATCGTTATGGCTGCGAGCTGTGTGATTGTTTTTGCACTGACGAAACCAATTACGATTCTCGGCGGTATGGAACCGGAGAGTGCGAAGATGTGTTTTCATATGGTGATGTGGATCACAATTGTAAAACCGCTTGTATGGATTATGTCGTTTATCCCGGCATATGGCATGAGAGCAGCAGGGGATGCAAAATTTTCTATGATCACATCCTGCTGTACAATGTGGGCATGCAGATTCTGCCTGTGTGTATTTCTGATCCGTGTAATGGGATTTGGCCCGATGGGAGTATGGATCGGAATGTTTGCGGACTGGACGGTCAGAAGTATTATTTTCACCTGGCGATTCCACAGCAGAAAATGGCTGGAGCATAAAGTAATTTAAATAAGAAGAGAAATCTGAACAAAAAAGAGAAATCCAAACAAAAATGGAAACAGCAGGGTTACTGTCGGGAAAGCATTTTAATGATAATGCTTTTGGCAGTAGCCTTGCTGTTTCTTATATCTGCTATTTTTTTAAAAGAAGTTTTAGTATATTTATAGATTTATGTCTGGTATATGATTCCTGAAAATTACTCTTCAGGTGCAAGCTCTGTTGTCTGCTTCTTTGGAGGCATAACCAGTGAGAAGATAAGGAATGCAATCAACGCAGCAACCAGTCCAGGTACGATCGGCTGATTGAAGTGCAGACCGAACAGATTTCCTTTGGAAACATGCTCCAGATATACTACAACAATAGTTCCGGCGATCAGAGAAGCCATGGTTCCTGCCTGGGAAGCTCCTTTCCAGTAATGTCCGAGAACATATGGGAAGAAAGAACCTGCGGCACGAAGGGTGAAGGCAAACATCAGGATTGTAACAATACTTGAAGTATTAAATAATGCAATCAGAGTAGCAAAAACACCTACAGCTGCCATTGTAACACGAGTTACGATCATGATCTCTTTATCAGATGCGCTAGGCTTAATCACAATCTTGTAAATATCATTTGCAAAGATCGATCCGGCACCAAGAAGGTCTGAGTCAGCACTTGACATTGTGGCAGATACGATACCTGCAAATAACAATCCGCAGATAACTGCCGGCATTGCTTCCATAGCAAGAACCGGAAGTGCATAACGGGCACCAACATCCTGGAAGTCCGCAGCATTGAATTTGCCCATATTGATCAGTGCAAGTACGATGATTCCCATAAGTGTCGGAACAAAAGCGTAGATAAAGTTTACGATCGCAGCAAGGACAGATCCCTGTCTTGCTGCTTTTCCGTCTCTTGCAGCGTAATATCTGGATACAGCTTCCTGTCCTACAGTAAATGTAGCAACATACATGATTGTTAAACTGATAACATCCATTACATTATACCCTTTAAACATGTCAAATGTTTCAGCAGGAACATTAGCTACAACATTGTCCCATCCACCGGCAAGATTCATTCCAAATGGAAGTGCGATGATCATTCCGATCACGATCAGGAATACCTGAACAAAGTCAGTAAGTGTAACACTCCAAAGACCACCCATGATCGCATAAATTGTTACAACGATACCTACGATCAGAACGGCTGTCTTATAATTCAGATTCAGCATTGTAGACAGAATAACAGAAGATGCGATAAACTGTCCGGCTGTCAGTCCGATCAATGGAACAAACATGATCAAAGATGTAATGATTCCTGAAGGTTTTCCATAACGACGGCGGAAATATTCAGGAACGGTTTTAACCATTGCTGCACGGAATTTAGGTGCAAGGAATGTAAGAATCACAAAAGCGAATCCCATTGTGATAATGTACCATGCGGCACTGAGTCCGTGACTTTCCATACCCTGCTGAACAACACCGAGAGAACTTCCTCCACCAATCTCAGTAGCAGCAAGAGTTCCGGCCATCAAAAGCGGTCCGAGTCGTCTTCCGGCAACAACGAAGTCTGTGTTGGATTCAATCTTCTTGGATGACAGATAACCGATCAATAACATAACAAGAAGATAAATAACAACGACAGCGGTTACAATAATGTTTGACTGCATAAAATATCCCTCTTTCCTTTAGTCAAATTTGAAAAAGGTATCAGGAAATAGCGAAACCTGACACCTATGTTCATACGAATAATTATACCATAAAAACTTTCACATGCAACCTGAAAAGAGAAAAAACTTATTGAAAATTATCAATATTTCCGGAAGATAATCGATTGGTATAGTAGATATTAACAAAAATAATAAAAGGCGAGAGGACAGCGTGAAAAAGAACATTTTTTAGGGGGTGGACATTTGACGTTTCTATTATTACAATTATAATAATCGACAGAAAAGAGGAATTGTATATGACACAGATAGATGCGTTAAAAACAGATGAAATACAGAATTATGAGATAGAACATCAGGAAGAAGTGCGCCGCCTCGCAGGCGAGTGTATGGTAATTTTGGAAAATGACGGAGTCCTTCCACTTCAGGCTGGTACAAAGAAGATTGCATTATTCGGAACAGGAGCAAGACATACGATCAAAGGTGGAACAGGATCCGGTGATGTAAATGTACGTGAAAACATTTCGATTGCACAAGGGCTTGAGCATGCAGGATTTAAATTTGTAACAGAAGGCTGGCTGGATCAGTATGACAGACTTTATGCGGATGCGCAGGAAGCGTATGCGAAAAAGTTAAATGAATTTACAGAGAAAACAGGAAAACCATCGATGCTATATGCCTTCGAGAACCCTTTTGAGGAACCGGAACAGCCGGAGATTACAGAAGCGGATGTAAAAGAAGCGGATGCGGCAATTTATGTAATTTCTAGAAATTCCGGAGAGGGAAAAGACCGCAGGGCAGAGAGGGGAGATTATTATCTCAGCGACAGAGAACTTCAGAATATCCGTTTTATGACAGAACACTATAAGAACTGTATTGTTCTTTTGAATGTAGGTGGAGTCATTGATCTGACTTCATTGAAGGCAATTGAAGGTGTACAGGCAATTATGCTTGTGGGACAGACAGGAAATATGGGAGGTTATGCAGTTGCTGATGTGTTGACGGCCAAGACGATTCCATCAGGAAAACTGACTGATACATGGGCAAAGTCTTATGAAGATTATCCGTCATCTGCAACATTTAGCCACAGGGATGGAAATCTTGACGACGAATATTACAGTGATGGAATCTATGTGGGATATCGTTATTTTGATACGTTTGGTGTGATGCCGCTATATTGCTTTGGATATGGAAAAAGCTATACAGAATTTGAAATAAAAACAATGAATGTAGCAGCAGATGAAAAGCAGGTACAGGTTGAAGTTGAGGTTACGAACATTGGTGACAAATATCCTGGAAAAGAAGTTGTTCAGGTTTATTATTCCGCACCGGATGGAATCATGGAGAAACCAACACAGGAACTTGCAGGATTTGCTAAGACTAAATTGCTTGCACCGGGAGAAAAAGATGTCGTGACGATCACATTTGCAACGATAGATATGGCATCTTTTGATGCATATGATGCGGCCTGGGTTATGGAAGAAGGGGAATATACGATCCGCGTAGGAAACAGTTCACGTAATACGGAGGCTGTGGCAGTCATCGACCTTGATGAGCAGGTGACAACACTCCAACTGAAACGTCTGATGCGTGATACAATTGCAGTCAGAGAGCTTCACCATATGATTCCGATTTTCGATATTGAATTTGATTTCGGTGTTCCGGCGATTCCGTTTAGAATTATGCTTCAGGCAGAGAACTTTAAGAAAGAACTTGTAGAATATGAAGTGATGCGCAGGACACTTATGGATAAGAGGAAAGATGAAGTTCTGACGCTGGAAGATGTAAAAGCAGGCAACGCGACTCTGGATGAACTGACAGCGCAGCTTACCGTGGAAGAAATGGCAGAACTTTGTGTTGGAACAGAGAGAAGAAATGGCGACGGAAATGTAATTGGTTCAGCATCCTCCTGTGTGCCGGGTGCAGCAGGAGACACCACTTCCAATTTACTTGAAACACGAAAAGTGCCGAATCTTATTCAGGCAGATGGACCGGCAGGGCTTCGTTTAGAGATACCTTGTACTGCCATTCCAATCGCAACAACACTGGCACAATCCTGGGATATGGATCTGATTCATAGAATGGGAGAGCTTGTCGGAGAAGAGATGAAGCAGTTACATGTAGATCTATGGCTCGCACCTGGCATGAATATTCATCGTAATCCGCTTTGTGGACGAAACTTCGAATACTATTCTGAGGATCCTGTATTGACAGGTCTTTGTGCTGCTACAGAGACGAAAGGTGTTCAGTCTCAAAAAGGAAAGGGAACAACAATCAAACATTTTGCAGGAAATAATCAGGAAGACAACCGTATGTTTACGAATGCACATATCAGCGAGCGTGCGCTGAGAGAAATCTATCTGAAAGGATTTGAGATTGCGGTAAAGACAGCACAACCATATGCAATCATGACTTCCTATAATCTGATCAACGGAGTTCATTCAGCAAACAACTATGACATGCTGCAGAACATCGCACGTGATGAGTGGGGATTTGAAGGTCTTGTGATGACAGACTGGTATACTTCACAGGATACAACAGAGATGGGAATGGTATCACCATCCGGAAAATATAGTCATTCCAGCAGTGTACAGTGCATTAAAGCAGGAAATGACCTTCAGATGCCGGGATGTCAGCAGAACGTGGATGATATCGTAGAAGCAGTGAACGAAGGAAAAGAAATTACCAAAGCAGATTTACAACGCTGTGCGAAACATATTTTAAGTGTTGCACTTAAGACAATGTAAAACCACCTTGGTAATGTGGGGAATGAGAGTCTTTTTCGTATTACTCAAAAATTAATAAACAATATCGTATAAGATCAAGCCTTTTGTGTCGCAGGATGCAGAAGGCTTTTCCTTTCCTTCCAGGATTGCATTGATACATTCGACGGGTCTTTTCCCTATGCCAATATCCAAAAGCGTTCCCAGGATAAATGGAGCCATCTGATAGAGAAAATCATTGGCTGTCATACGAATATAAAGCGTAGACTCTTCTGTGACAAAAGTAATTGTTTTTATTTCTTTTTCAGTTCCTTTCTTTTTTCGAATCGAAGAGAAATGTTTAAAATCATGCTTTCCAAGTAATGAGTGGGCAGCGGTTTCCATAAGAAGAATATTTGGAAGTTCTGCTGTTTGTTCAGGTGGCAGATCAAATAATGAATCTGATAACAGATCAGTTAATCGACCGCGATAGTTTTTGTGGAACAGGTCATAGATCGGTGATAAATCCATGGCATATTCATAAGTGATCTCGCGTGCATTCAAGTCTGCTCGAAAGCGTTCGGGTGTTGATACTGCATCTAAAACGGCAATATCCTGTGGAAGATACTGGTTCAGAACAGTTTTAAATTCTGCAGGAGTCAGTTGGCTTTCCGTAAGAAAATTGACTGTGAGATTCCGAGCATGAACTCCCGGTTCTGTTCGGACTCCGGAAAATAAAGTGACAGGAGTTCCTGTTACTTTTTCTAATACATTTTCAATTTTATAAGATACTGTGCGATCATTGTGGTCTTTTTCCGGGCGTTTCCAACCAAGATAACGTGTACCGTCATATTGGAGTGTTAATTTAATATTCTGCATATATCGTTCTCCATTTATAAATAATGTCTGTTTCCAGACAAGTCATCCTTTGTATTTTAACTGATGCAGATGGAAATGTATAGAGAAAAGAAGAGAAATAAGACTGCAAAGGCGAAGAGCGTGATTCTGATTTTATTTAAAATGTTTCCGAAAGATATTTTTGGTCATTTCCATCATGCGGTCAATTTGATTTTGTTCTTCTTTGCTTTTACCTTCTTTTAATACTTCAAGAATTAATGAAACTTCATCCGGATTGAAACGAAGTCCCTGTCTGTTTGCATTTGTGATAAGAGCGAGCATGACCGGGGCAAGTTCATTTCCGGATTTTCCCTTCGTCTGTTTCGCAGCTGTCCTGATCAGTTCCAGCTTGAGTGGATCGATCGTTTTCATTGCAGGATGGTTCATCCAGTTTTCCATTGTTAAGATCTCCTTTCGGTGAGCTATTGTTTATAGTGTCTTTTGGCTCTTCATCAGAAGGCGGAGCAGATGAAAAGAATTGTGTAAACATATCTGCCATAGACATCATCTCTTTTATGTTCTTGAAAGTAGAAAAGAGCTGCTTTTCTTCTGATGTGAGATAAGGTGACAGATGGTCAAAAATAGAATCTATGTTGTCTTGAAAAAGACTTTCTATTCCTCGTCCAGAAGAAAAGTCACAGGCAGAAAGTGCATCATAACTGACAGGAGCCTGTTGGTGAAGAACATTTTGTAGTTCGATGAATTTAATGAAGACGGCAAGCATGCTCTGTGTAGCTGGCGGGAAAAGAGGAAGGAAAAGTTTCAGCATGCGAAGTCCGGAAGCAGTTGCTTCGTCAAAGGGGGTCATAGGCGTCGGTGTTTTCAAAAAAATAAACCCTCCTGACTTTCAGCTGAACTGATACATATATATGAAATGCAGAAAAAATATATTCCTGTTCATGAATATAGATGTGTGAAAAATCGGATCATGCGTATACTGAATTAAAGACCTTTTGTAATCAGGGGCATATCTTAATAATAAGAAGAGGAAAGGAAAACGAAAATGTCCAGAAAGTTAATTATTGATGGGAATGCAGTATATGAAATTGATGAGAAGTGTATGTTAAAGAAAAAGCTTGGAGAATTGAAAGAAAAGAAGATAACATCAGACGAGAAGAGAGCGGAACAGAGTGTTGTTACCGGAAAACCGAATCGTTTGAAAAGATAAGCCAGAAGGGGCATGCGGTTTTTCCGCATGCCCCATTTGAAGTGAAAGAGTTACTGTTCACTCTCGTGTCAATCACTTCGCTGATTGACACGGAGGATGTGTGTTTTGACTTGAATGCATCTCGCCCCATCGCCAAAGGCGATTTAAGATGGCGAGATGCGTTGCTGGTCGCACATCGTGTGAACAGTAACGTGAAAGAAGGAACAGATATCAGCATCCGCCACAGTTGCAGCCATTACCGCAACCGCCGCATCCGAATCCATTATTGCCCCATCCGCCGCAGCAGCAAAGAAGAAGGATGATCCACAGACAACTGTCATTGCCGCAGCCATTACCACATCCACCACAACCATTACCACCCCAGCCACCGCAGCAGCAGAGGAGAAGGATGATCCAAAGGCAGGAGTTATTCAGTCCGCATCCATTTCCGTTTCCGCCACAGCCGCAGCTGTTTGCACATCCGTTGTCACAACCGCATCCGCAGTTTGTAGCTGTTAATTCACTCATTGTTAAATCCTCCGAAAGATTTTTGATTTACAATGTTATAGTATGCGGATAAAAAGAAAATGTGAGATGAGAAATTATTTGCAGTGATAAAGATGTGAAGTGGCACAAATTATTCAAGTAGTCGGGAGAAATCTAAAATTCCCCAGCCGGATTCAGTTCCCGGAATCTGCACACAGGAAGCGTGAAGTTTTAATTTAACTTCTGCATTGGTGAGAAACGGGTATTTTGAAAGAAGACAGGCAATTGCACCGGAAACAACAGGAGCAGCCATGGATGTTCCTGTTTTGGAAAGATAAGGCGGAGCGTTTGGAAATTGAGAGTAAAAAGCATTGCAGCTTACAATTCCTGTGCCAGGGGCAAAAACATCAGGTTTGACAATGCAATCATCTGTAGGACCGCGGCCGGAATAATTGAGAGGATGCCTTTGAGTCTGGATCAGAGGAAAAGTGTCGGGAACACCAACAGTGATAACTTTTGGGCTGCTTCCGGGAACTGTGACGGAACCGGGAGCAGGTCCGTAGTTGCCGGCAGAGACAACTACGACGAGCCCAAGATCCCAGAGAGATTCCACGGCATGCAATAAAAGAAGTTTTTGATGAATGGAAAGATCCGGTCGTGTACCTACGGAAATATTAATGATCCGGATATGGAATTGCGTGTAGATATCACGGATCCATTGAATCCCGTTTATGACATTTTTGATAGATCCGTTTCCATTCTGATCTAATATTTTCCCAATAATAAGATTACAGAAGGGGGCAATTCCGGCATAAGCTCCGGAAGAGAGAAGTCCGCTTCCCGCAAGAATTCCGGCTACATGAGTTCCATGCCCACTGTTGTCGATCAGCGGCGAAGAATGAGAGAAAGAAAAAAGAACTTTTTCGGAAGAACCAGTGGTACTGGAAAAATCCCGAAAAGAAAGGATACGACCTTTAAAATCAGGATGAGGAGAAATTCCGGTATCAAGAATAGCAGCAGTGACATTTTGTCCGAGAAATTTGTGTTCTTGTGTGTCCGGACACCAGTAGTGAATGGATTGTTTTACCCATTTCATGAAGGAAAAGCCTTTGTTTTTTCTTTATTATATGCCTGATGCTAAATTAGTGATAAAGATGTCTGCACTGTAAAGAAAAAACACTTGACACCATCTTGCGTTTCGTGTATGATAGCAGAGGTGAAGATAATGAATAAGTTTTTAGAGCAGGCATTATTGTTTGATTTCTACGGGGAATTGCTTACGGATCATCAGAAGGAGATTTATGAGCAGTTCGCGCTGGAAGATCTTTCGCTCAGTGAGATTGCTGAGATGAAGGGGATCAGCCGCCAGGGTGTACATGATCTTGTGAAGCGGTGTCAGAAGACACTGGAAGGATATGAGATGAAGCTTCATCTTGTAGAAAAGTTCCTTTCCGTGAAGGAGAAGGTTAGTAAGATTGATGATACACTTGCTGAGTGGGAACGCGAGAAGAATGACCCGGAAGAGATGGTGAAGCGGATCCGTAAGATTGCGGATGCGATCATAGAGGAGTTATAGAATGGCATTTGACAGCTTAAGTGAAAAACTTCAGAATGTATTTAAGAACCTGCGAAGCAAGGGAAGACTGACAGAGGATGATGTTAAGGCAGCTCTGAAGGAAGTTAAGATGGCGCTTCTTGAAGCAGATGTTAACTTCAAGGTTGTTAAGGGCTTCATAAAGGATGTTCAGGAGAGGGCTGTTGGTCAGGATGTGATGAACGGACTGAATCCGGGACAGATGGTGATCAAGATCGTTAATGAAGAGCTGGTTAAGCTTATGGGATCTGAGACAACAGAGATCAAGCTTCAACCGGGTAGTGCGATCACAGTGATCATGATGGCAGGTCTTCAGGGAGCAGGTAAGACAACAACAACTGCAAAGCTTGCAGGAAAGTTTAAGTTAAAAGGTAAGAAACCACTTCTGGTAGCATGTGATGTATACCGTCCGGCTGCAATTAAGCAGTTGGAGATCAACGCAGAGAAGCAGGGCGTAGAGATGTTCTCCATGGGAGACAAGAACAAGCCGGCGGATATTGCGAAGGCAGCAGTTGAGCATGCAGCAAAGAATGGTAACAATATTGTGATCCTTGATACTGCAGGACGTCTTCATGTAGATGAAGATATGATGGCAGAGCTTCAGGAGATCAAGGAAGCTGTGGAAGTTCATCAGACCATCCTGGTTGTCGATGCGATGACCGGACAGGATGCAGTGAATGTAGCAAGTTCCTTTAACGATAAGATTGGAATCGACGGTGTGATCGTCACAAAGCTTGACGGAGATACACGAGGCGGTGTTGCGCTGTCTATCAAGGCAGTGACAGGAAAACCGATCCTTTATGTCGGCATGGGAGAGAAGCTTTCAGATCTGGAGCAGTTTTATCCGGACAGAATGGCATCCCGAATTCTGGGAATGGGAGATGTCCTTTCCCTGATTGAGAAGGCAGGCGCTGAGCTTGATGAAGAGAAAGCCAAGAAGATGGCTGATAAGATGAAGAAAGCTCAGTTTGACTTTGAAGATTATCTTGACAGTATGGAACAGATGCGTAAGATGGGCGGTTTGTCCAGCATCATGGGAATGCTGCCTGGAATGGGTAATCTCGGAGGTAAGATGCCTGATTTTGATTCCGAAGAGAATGAGAAGAAGATGGCTCAGATGGAAGCAATCATCTACTCCATGACTTTGGAAGAGAGAAGAAACCCGGATCTGCTGAATCCATCCAGAAAGCACAGAATTGCCAAGGGTGCGGGTGTGGATATCGCAGATGTGAACCGTATGGTAAAACAGTTCAACGAATCCAGAAAGATGATGAAGAAACTTCCTGGAATGATGGGTGGCAAAGGTGGAAAAAGGGGCAAATTCAAGCTTCCCTTTTGACATATAAATGAAACAATAACAAAAAATTAAGAAAAATTATGAGGTGAAAAAAATGGCAGTAAAGATCAGATTAAAGAGAATGGGACAGAAGAAGGCTCCTTTTTACAGAATCGTAGTAGCAGATTCTAGATCTCCAAGAGACGGAAGATTCATTGAGGAAATCGGAACATACGATCCGAACCTTGAGCCAAGCGCAATCAAAGTAGACGAAGAAGCAGCTAAGAAATGGCTCAATAATGGTGCTCAGCCAACAGAAGTTGTTGGAAAGATCTTCAAAGCAGCAGGAATCGAGAAATAATCGAATCTGTATGAGTAATGTCTGTAGCTGCGTGATCAGCCGCAGATAAATAACGATGTCTCCGCGGAGGGCGAGTATCATGAAAGAATTAGTTGAAGTTATTGCAAAGGCACTGGTAGATCAGCCGGATGAAGTCTCAGTTACTGAGAAAAAGGAAGGCAGAACTACTGTACTGGAACTTCATGTAGCAGATGGCGACATGGGTAAAGTGATCGGTAAGCAGGGTCGTATTGCAAAAGCAATCCGTTCTGTTGTTAAGGCAGCAGCAACAAAGGAAGACAAGAAAGTCGTTGTCGATATTGTTTAAGAACAGTATCAGAACGAAAGAAAAAAGTAACAGAGTCATTGCTTGGTAAAGCAGGGCTTAAAAAAGGGACAGCCTTCATAAAGAAGAGACTGCCCCTTTCTTTTTACGCGAGCAACGAGCCAAAGTCCGTGCTTGCACGAGACCTTGGCGACTGCCGCGATAACTTGAGAAACTCGCGAAGTGTGTTTCTCATAGTTTCATAAGAAAGGAATCAGGAATGGAACAATTTCTTCAGGTGGGAGTGATTTCTTCCACACATGGTCTGCGTGGTGAAGTTAAGGTATTCCCGACAACGGATGATGCTGCGCGTTTTCATACATTGAAAAATGTTGTCCTTGATACAGGAAGGGAAAAGCTGGATCTTGAGATTCAGTCTGTTCGTTTTTTCAAGCAATTTGTAATTGTGAAATTCAAGGGCATTGATAATATCAATGATATTGAGAAATATAAAGGAAAAAGTCTCTTTGTAACAAGAGAAAATGCTGTCGAACTGGAAGAGGACGAGTATTATATTGGTGATCTGATCGGTATGGAAGTCTATACAGATGACAGTGAGGAACGCTTTGGAGTACTCAAAGACGTGATGGAGACAGGAGCAAACGAAGTGTATATCATTACCTCTGAGAATCACGGAGAAGTGCTGCTTCCTGCAATTCACGAGTGTATTCTGGATATTGATGTAGAAGCGAAGAAGATGAAAGTGCATCTGATGGAGGGATTACTGTAATGAATTTCCATGTATTGACTTTATTTCCGGAGATGATCGAGCAAGGTGTGAATACAAGTATTACAGGTCGTGCGATCAACAATGGACTTCTTTCGATCAATGCAGTGAATATCCGTGATTATGCATTTAATAAGCATAACAGTGTGGATGATTATCCATATGGCGGCGGTGCAGGCATGTTGATGCAGGCAGAACCGGTGTATCTGGCTTATGAGGCTGTGAAAGAGCAGATCGACAAGAGAAAGCAGGAGCCACAGAAGCATCCACTGCGTGTAGTCTATCTCTCTCCACAGGGAGATGTATTTAACCAGAAGATGGCAGAGGAGATGGCTCAGGAGGAAGACCTTGTGTTGCTTTGCGGTCATTATGAAGGAATCGACGAACGCGTTCTGGAAGAAATCGTGACAGATTATGTTTCCATCGGAGATTATGTACTGACCGGAGGCGAGCTTCCGGCAATGGTCATGATCGATACGATCTCAAGACTGGTTCCGGGAGTGCTTCACAATGATGTCTCAGCAGAATTTGAGTCATTTCAGGATAATCTTCTGGAGTATCCGCAGTATTCCAGGCCAGAAGAGTGGAGAGGGAAGAAAGTTCCGCCCATCCTTCTGTCCGGACATCATGCGAATATTGAAAAATGGAGAAGAGAGCAGTCAATCCTTCGTACAATGGAGCGGCGCCCGGATCTTCTCAAGGAGAGCAATCTGACGGATAAAGAGAAGAAATGGATCCGCCAGGTGAAACGGGAACGCAAAGAAGCAGAAAAAATGAAATAGGGACTTGAAAAAAGCCCGGAAATATGGTAAACTACAAAAGTTGTGAAAAGAAGCGCGATGGTCCTCTGGCACAAAAGTGAAGTGTTAAGAACGTCAAATATTAAGGAGGTCACACAAAATGAACGAAATCATTAGAAAAATCGAAGCAGAACAGTTAAAGGAGAACGCACCTGAATTTCATGTTGGTGATACAGTAAAAGTATATGCCAAGATCAAAGAGGGTAACCGCGAAAGAATCCAGGTTTTTGAAGGAACAGTCCTGAAAAGACAGGGTGGCGGAGCAAGAGAGACTTTCACAGTAAGAAAGACATCTAACGGAATCGGTGTTGAGAAGACATGGCCGGTACATTCTCCACATGTTGAGAGAGTAGAAGTTGTTCGCAGAGGTAAAGTAAGAAGAGCGAAACTGAACTACTTAAGACAGCGCGTTGGTAAAGCTGCTAAGGTAAAAGAATTAGTAAAATAGTAACTATGAGAGGGACAATTACAGAACTTGTATATTGTCCCTTTTCTTATAGCTTACGCGAGCAACGAGCCAAAGTCCGTGCTTGCACGAGACCTTGGTGACTGCCGCGATAACTTGAGAAACTCGCGGAGCGTGTTTCTCATAGTTGGGAAGGAAAATAAGGAACCTATGGGGCAGAATCTGAGTTTTCGAAAGAATAACAGAAGAAAGAAAAAGAAGAAGCCGCAGATGAAGAAGAAAAACCATCTGAAATTTACAAATCGAAGTAAGAAATTAAAGTTTGAAAAGAAGAATTATCATATAACAAAAAATTCTTTGATTCTCGCAGGAGAGATACTGTGTGTGTGCCTGGTGGCAGTACTTTTGATCGCATTTTTCGGGCATCGTGTAAGCAATGCGGGAGATGCCATGAGTCCGGCAATTGAGAATGGAGAGGTTGTTCTTGTAGATCGTCTGATCGTGGATATGAAGACACCTTCCAGAGGAACTGTGGTGGCATTTCGACCAGACGGAAACCGTGAAGTTCATCTTTCAATCAGAAGGATTGTCGGTCTTCCGGGAGAGACTGTCCAGATCAAGGACGGAACCGTTTATATTAATGGGAAAGAGCAGAAGAAACATATTCATGTATCAGAGATAAAAGATGCGGGGATAGCTTCTGATGAGATAAAGCTTGGCAAAGACGAGTACTTTGTGCTCGGAGATAATGAAGAGTCAGGCGAAGACAGCAGATCTGAGACGGTCGGAGTGGTAAAGGCAGATGAGATCTATGGAAAGATCTGGTTCAATGTAAGCTCCGGGGAACATTTCGGATTTGTAAAAAGATAAAATAGAATGAAAAAATAACAGGAGGAATGCAATGCATTTTCAGTGGTATCCTGGCCATATGACAAAGGCCAGAAGAATGATGCAGGAGAATATTAAGCTGATCGATCTGATTATTGAGCTGGTTGACGCAAGAGTGCCGCTCAGCAGTCGTAATCCGGACATTGATGAGCTTGGAAAGAATAAGGCGAGACTGATTCTTTTGAATAAGGCAGATCTTGCGGAAGACAGAAGAAATGATGAGTGGATGGAATATTTCAAGAAGCAGGGATATTCTGTCGTGAAAGTGAATTCTAAGAAAGGCGGCGGAATCAAGTCGATCCAGTCTGTGATCCAGGAAGCATGTAAGGAGAAGATGGAACGTGACAGAAAGCGTGGAATCCTGAACCGTCCGGTACGTGCCATGGTGGTAGGAATTCCGAACGTAGGAAAATCTACCTTTATCAATGCGCTGGCAGGAAAAGCCTGTGCAAAAACAGGAAATAAGCCTGGAGTGACAAAGGGAAAACAGTGGATCCGTCTGAATAAGAATGTAGAACTTTTGGATACACCGGGAATTCTCTGGCCGAAGTTTGAAGACCAGACAGTAGGTTTGCGTCTTGCGTTTATCGGTTCGATTAAAGACGAGATTCTTCAGACAGAAGAACTGGCAAGTGAGCTTGTGAAATTTTTAAATCAGTCATATCCGGGAGTTCTTGAAGAGAAGTACACGATAGAATCTTCAGATGATAATTATGAAGTGTTAAGAAGAATTGCAGAAAGCAGACACTGTCTGGTCAGAGGAAGCGAATTAGATGTGGAAAAAGCAGCGGCAATTCTTTTGGATGATTTTCGTAATGGCCGCCTTGGAAGGCTTACACTGGAGCTTCCAGAGGAGAACTAATACGGTATGAAAGAAATTATAAAAGAACTGGCTGGATGGCTTCTGTATATTGTACTGATCATTGCTCTTACCTGGACCGTGGTTACCTTTGTGGGGCAGAGAACAGAAGTCAGTGGTTCTTCTATGGAAACTACACTGTCAGATAAGGATCAGCTGATTGTTGATAAAATGACTTACCGCTTCAGAGATCCGAAACGATATGACATCGTAGTATTTCCATATCAATATCAGGACAATACCTATTATATTAAGCGGATCATCGGGCTGCCGGGAGAGACAGTACAGATTTTATCCGGAATGGTTTATATTGATGGGGTGCGTCTGGATGAACATTATGGGAATGAAATAATGGAGAATCCGGGCATTGCAGAAGAACCATTAACACTGGGTGAGGATGAATATTTTGTACTTGGAGATAATCGGAATAACAGCAGCGACAGCAGAGCATCAGATGTTGGTTTGATCCATAGAAAAGATCTGATCGGAAGGGCATGGATTCGCGTGTGGCCATTGAGTCAGATTGGGGTGATACATCATGAGTAAAAGTATTAGCGAGATCAAGATAGAATTTGAACAGGCAGGAGAACAACAGTGGGAAGCACTTTGTCAGGAATACGAGACGGATTCCAGAACAGGTGTAAAAAATCTGACAGCAAGATATCGGAAGAAGCAGCAGGCACTTGTTCAGGAGAGAGAACGCCTTGAGGTAATGAAAACATTCGAGAGAAAATATGCGGATTATAGTTTTATCTGTGGAATTGACGAGGCAGGAAGAGGTCCTCTGGCAGGACCGGTAGTAGCCGGTGCAGTGATTCTCCCAAAGGATTGTGAGATTCTCTATCTGAATGATTCGAAAAAACTGTCTGCTACAAAGAGAGAAGAGTTGTATGATGAGATTATGGAGAAAGCGGTTGCAGCGGCAGTAGGTATGGCAAGTCCGGCGAGAATCGATGAAATTAATATTCTACAGGCAACTTATGAGGCAATGCGTGAAGCAATTTCAAAGCTGGCAGTAGAACCAGGGATTCTTTTGAATGATGCTGTGACGATTCCGGAGATGATCATTCCGCAGGTTCCGATTATTAAAGGAGATGCGAAGAGTGTGTCTATTGCGGCGGCAAGTATTCTTGCAAAAGTGACAAGGGACCGGCTGATGGTAGAATATGATAGAGTGATGCCAGAGTATGGATTTGCAGGTCATAAAGGATATGGATCGAAAGAACATATCGAGGCAATCAAGAAATATGGACCGACACCGATACATAGAAAGACATTTATTAAGAAGTTTATTTAATGATATCAGTGTTGTATAAAAGAAAGAGCTGCCAATGGCAGCTCTTCTTAAATCCTGGAGTTTGGTAGATTAGAAGAGGGGAATCAGGTGGATGAAGGATCCGAAAAAAGAAAAGAATAACCGCAAAACAGGTGGAAACTATGAGCAGGCAGCAGGTTTTTACTTGGAACAGCATGGCTATCAGATCGTACAGTACAATTATCGCTGCCGTATAGGAGAGATTGATATTGTTGCAAAAGAGGGGGAGAATCTGGTATTCTGTGAAGTGAAGTACAGGACTGGTCCTGGCAAGGGGAGTCCGCTGGAAGCTGTAGATGCAAGAAAGCAGAGAAAGATATTTCAGGCAGCAATGTATTATCTGACGGAACACCATATTAGTGATGTCCCATGCAGGTTTGATGTGATCGGTATTGAAGGGACAAGGATCCAGCTGGTGAAGAATGCATTTTGCGGATAGAGAAGAAAGGACAGAATATGAGTTTAGGATTGATTTATAAGAACGCGGCACATATTTTTGATGAAGTAGAAAAGAAAACTCCTTATCTGGAATATCCATTGTTTCAGGAGACGGGCATTGTAACGAGTGCTTTTTCTACACGACTTGGAGGAGTCAGTGAGGGCTATTATTCTTCTCTGAATCTAAGCTTTGATCGTGGAGACGACCCGGCAAGGGTATTAGAGAATTTTAAAAGGATTGGAGCATCAATGGGCGTCGCTGTAGAAGATATGGTTCTGTCAAAGCAGACACATACAACGAATGTCCGTGTGGTTACAGAGGAAGATAAGGGAAAAGGTGTTATGCGGGAACGCAATTATACAGATGTGGATGGGATGATCACAAATGTTCCGGGAATCTGTCTTGTGACTTCCTATGCAGATTGTGTACCACTTTACTTTGTGGATCCGGTGAAAAAGGCAATCGGGCTGAGTCATTCCGGCTGGAGAGGAACTGTTGGAAAGATTGGAAAAAATACTGTTCAGCTGATGCAGGAGAATTTTGGATCTAAACCGGAAGATCTGCTTGCAGCAGTAGGACCATCAGTATGTATGGATTGTTATGAAGTCAGTGAGGACGTAATTGAGCAGTTTAAAGAAGCTTTTGAAAAGAAGTACTGGGAGGATCTTTTCTATAAGAAAGAGAACGGAAAATATCAGCTGAATTTATGGAAGGCAAATGAGCTGATTTTCCTGGAAAGTGGAATCTTGCCGGAGCATATGGCAATCACAAATGTTTGTACACATTGCAATAGTAAGATCCTATATTCTCACCGGACGATGGGGAACAACAGGGGAAATCTGTGCGCATTTCTTGCATTAAAATAAGGAGGTTAAAAGTATGTATCTGACAACAGTGAAAGAACTTGGAACAGCATTACTGACAAAGGGGACAGCCTTTGCACTGACCCAAACAGCAACGCAGACGAATAACAGTTCCGTCAATGATGTGCTTGATTCTGCACAGGAAGTAACAGCAAGCACAGCAGATGAAGTGAATCGCTTTGTACAATATTTTAATGATAATATTCCGAATCTGATTGCTTTTGGGTTGAAGGTGATTTTCGCGATAGTATTTTACCTGATCGGATCTAAGGTGATATCTGTTATACGTAAAGTGGTAGGCAAATCAATGGAGAGATCCAATGCGGATGTTGGAGTTCGTCAGTTTGTTGATTCTATGTTGAAATTTGGGTTATACGCACTTCTGATCTTTATGATCGCAACAAAATTTGGCGTGGAATCTTCTTCTGTAGCAGCGATCATCGCTTCCGCCGGTGTGGCAATTGGTCTGGCATTACAAGGGAGTCTGTCGAACTTTGCAGGAGGTATCTTGATTCTTCTTCTCAGACCATTTGCAGTTGGAGATTATATTATTGTGAATTCAGAGGGAATCGAAGGAACAGTAAAGGTAATTCAGATCTTCTATACAAAGATGACAACAATCGATAATAAGACGATTGTTGTGCCAAACAGTATTCTGACAAGTAACAGTCTGACAAATGTAACAGCAAGACCGGAACGTCAGCTGGATCTTAAAGTGGGAATTTCTTATGAATCTGATCTGAAGAAAGCAAAAGAGATCGTAGAGAATCTTCTACTGAAAGATGAAGATGTTATTCAGGATGAAGAGATTAAAGTGTTCATATCAGAACTTGCAGACAGCAGTGTTGTGATCGGACTTAGAGCCTGGGTGAAGACAGAAGCTTACTGGACAACGCGCTGGAGAATCCTTGAGGAGATTAAAATGTCTTTTGATGAGGAAGGCATTGACATCCCATATAATCAGTTGACAGTTCATATGGCAAATCATTAGTTATTATTTATTAGAATGATAAAAGTCTATAGAAGTTGATTAAAAAAGTGGTTGAAATTTATATCCAAACGCGATATAATAACAAAGGTCGTCAGAATTGACGACCATATGCCGAAATAGCTCAGTTGGTAGAGCACTTCACTCGTAATGAAGGGGTCGTCGGTTCGAGTCCGATTTTCGGCTGAAGAGTAAAGACCGTTGCTGATTTCAGTTGTATCTGGAATCAGCAGCGGTTTTTTATATATTAGGAAAGTTCTTTCCTAATATATAAAAAACGCTCCGCTTAGGATGCGCACTTATAACGAACTTAGAACGGATACGAAAAAGCATCTTGACGAAGGAAATGAAAATGGATACAATATTGTTACGAGTTTATAAAAAAAGATGAAAAATTTTCTCTAATAAAGTAAAAAGAAATAAAATTAATTCTTTTAAAACAAGATTAGACAGAAGCAGAGAAATAGAAAAAATACAGAGGGTGAAAATATGGCATCAGTGCAGACAAAAGATTACATTGTACAGTTAATGAAAGAGGAGATTCTTTCAGGAGTTATGAAACCGGGGGAAGAGCTGGCGCAGGAAGCACTTGCAGAGCGTCTTGGTGTTTCAAGAATGCCGATCCGTGAGGCATTACAGAATCTTGTTCAGGAGGGATTTGCGGTACGTCTTCCAAACCGTCATATCCAGGCAGTAGTTTTGAGCGCACAGCAGATTCATGATGTATTTCATGTGATTGCAGCAATGGCAGCAGAGAATACGATCTTAGTTGCAAAGAAAGAGCAGATGCTTCGAAGGAAAAATGTGGAACAAACGAGTCAGACAGAATTCGAAGAAGATGGACAGAGCAAGCTTTTCCTTGAGCGAGAGATTGAGAAAACTCCAAGTGAGCAGCTTTTTCAGATACTTTCCGGCATGGAGAATGCATTGAGACCAGAGAAGAAGGCAGAGTGGGAGATGGTTTATCAGGAGAGACTCATCAGTTTGTTTGAGAATCCATATCTGTCACAGCTTCAGGGGAAGACGATGGATGGTTATGTAGCTTATGCAATTGAGAAGATGGGAGATAAGCAGCAGAAGTTAGAGCAGCTTCGCCGTATCACAGAAGGTATTGCAGAGAATAATGAGCAGAAGATCCGAATGGGACTTCGAGAATACTATCTTTCTTATGCGGATGCTTTTGTAGAAAGATGGGAGAAGAAGGCAGAAGAAACAGAAAAATAGGTTGAATTGTTATAGGGGTGATTACATACATATGTAGGTTGTAATCACCCCTTTTTCTATAAACAAAGTTTTATCTAGATTTGTTAGTGAGCGATTACTATGGTAGCAAAGTCACCTCATGTTCGTCATTTTATACAAGCTGTGTTAAAAAAACACTGGATTATATCGCAAATGTGATGATAAAATATAAATCAGATGATGGGTTAGAAAATTGGAAAGGGAGGACGATGGAAAAAGCACGACAAGTAAAAAGAGTCCTGCTGCAGGCAATTAAGATCGCGGTGGGCAGCAGTGTAGCAATTTATCTAGCGCATATACTGGGATTGGAGTATGAGGCATCTGCCGGAAGTATCACACTGCTTACGTTGGTAACAACAAAATGGGAGACGGTGAAATTATCTTTTTATCGTATGGCGACATTTGTTTTGGCGGTAGTTCTGGCGGCGTTGACATTTGGACATATGACGAGTTCCTGGCTTGCGTATGGAATCTATGTATTTCTGATCGTTGCAGTCAGTCATAGTCTTGGATGGTCGGCAACAATTTCGGTAAATGCCGTTATCGGCACACATTTTCTTATGACAAGAGATTTTAGTCCGGAGTTTATTCGTAATGAGCTGTTTTTAGTAATGATTGGAATCACAATCGCGATTGTACTGAATTTGTTCTATGATTATGAAGGACAGAAACAGGATCTGATTCGTTATATGAGGGAGACAGAGAATCAGCTACAGATTCTTTTGTGTGAACTTGCAGCGTATCTTCATAATAAAGATATGGAGATCAATGTATGGGATCGGATCATCGCCTTTGAGGGGAGAATGCATGAATTTATCAAGGCAGCGTATGATTACCAGGATAATACATTTCATTCGCATCCGGGATACTATATAGATTACTTTGAAATGCGTCTGGCGCAGCTGCAGGTACTTCATAACCTGCATTATGAGATCAAGAAGATCCGTAAGATGCCGAAGCAGGCACTTGTGATCGCAGATTATATCATGTATATGGCAGATTATGTTGTTGAGATGAATATTCCGGATCAGCAGATCGAGAAGTTGGAAGAGATTTCGGAGCAAATGAAGCAAGAAGAACTTCCAAAGACGCGCGAAGAGTTCGAAGGACGAGCACTTCTGTATCATATTTTGATGGATCTTGAGGAATTTCTTGTATATAAGAAGCGATTTGTGAATGGATTGGATGAGAAGAAGCTTCGTATCTACTGGAAACAGGAGATGGAGCAAAAAGATAGTGCAAACGAGTTGCAGAAATGATGAAAAAAAACGGATTAAAGTCAGAAGAAACAAAAACAAAGCATTTCCTGATTTTAATCCGTTCTTATTAATTTTAATATGTTACTGAAAGAATCAGATTTTTCCCGGGAATAATGTGCCGGCTTTTCCGCCTTTTATAATATCATAAAGGACTTCTGGACGCTTTCCGTTTGTAACAATTGTGTTTGTTCCCTGGGAAGTGGCAAGGGATGCGGCCTGAAGTTTTGTACGCATTCCGCCTGTTCCACGTCGGGAACCTGCGCCACCGGCTAAAGCATAGACGCTGTCATCAATTGTATCAATCTGGTCGATTAGCTGTGCATTTGGATACAATCTTGGATCGTGATCATAAAATCCATCAATGTCGGAGAAAATGACCAGATGCTTTGCGCGACAGAGTACTGCAACGACAGCTGAGAGCATGTCGTTATCACCGAAGAGACGATCCTCGGATTCGATTTCTTTATAGCTTACGGAGTCATTTTCATTTACAATCGGGATTACACCCATCTCGAGAAGCGCATTGAATGTATTGATCAGATTTTCCTTTTTTTCTTCTTCTTCAATATCATCTGCATTGAGCAGGATCTGGGCAACTGTCTTGTCATAGTCACCGAAGAACTTGTCATACAGATACATCAGACTACACTGTCCAACTGCAGCAGCAGCCTGTTTCATACGCATACTGTCTGGTTTAGCAGTCATGTTCAGTTTATTTCTTCCTACCGCGATTGCTCCAGAGGAAACGAGTACGACTTCGTATCCCATGTTCTGGATATCAGAAAGTACACAGACAAGACGGTCTGTTGTACGAAGATCGCTCTTTCCGGCGTCATTGGTCAGAGTGGATGTTCCAACTTTTACTACGATTCGATTATTATAAAGTCCCATAATGCATAGCTCCTTGATAAATATTTTTTAAAATAATTTCCGGATGTCAGTTAACAACCATCCTTGTCTCATCGACTGTTTTATAGTATCATACAGTTATAAATTACAAAAGCGAATGTTTCTCATGGATTACATGATAAAATCAAATATAAAGTAAGTGAAGCGTTTTTTGTAGCGAAAACAGATGGGAAAATGTAAAGCGAAAGGAGTGTTAAATTCATGGATGGAAGTATTCAGAAATACATGGCATTTGTTAAGACAGTAGAGTGTGGAAGTTTTACAAAGGCAGCGGAACAGTTGAGTTATTCCCAGTCCGGGATCAGCCGAATGATCAATGATCTGGAAAAGGAATGGAAGGTAGTTCTGCTTGAACGAAGCAAGTCAGGAGTAAAGCTTACAAGCAGCGGGATGAAGTTACTTCCTTATGCGGAACGGGTCTGCAGAGAATACGAGAAACTTCAATTGGAAGTTGATGAGCTTCAAGGGTTAAAGTCAGGATTGATCCGTATCGGTACATTTTCCAGCGTAGCAACACATTGGCTGCCGAATATTATCAAGGAATTTCAGAAAAATTATCCAAACATTGATTACGAGATGCTTTTGGGTGATTATACGGATATTGAAGAATGGATCATGGAAGGGCGGATTGACTGTGGATTCACAAGATTGCCGGTAAGGGATGAGATGGATACAATTTTCCTGGAGCAGGACAGGCTGCTTGTCGTGCTTCCGGAAGGACATCCGCTAACAGAACTTCAGAAGATTCCGGTCAGTGCACTTTGTGAGGAACCGTTTATGCTATTGGAGAAAGGTGCTAAGGCAGAAGTTTCTGAGATTTTTGAGAGAAGTAATTTGAAGCCGAAAGTACATTTTACAACGTGGGATGATTATGCAATCATGGCGATGGTTGAGAGTGGGCTTGGGATCAGTGTCTTGCCGGAACTGATCTTGAAGCGGATTCCGTATCGTATCGTAACACGAGAACTGGAGATTCCGGCGTATCGTAATATAGGACTTGTCATGCGTAACAGAAAAGGTGCAACTCCGGCGGTGAAGCGGTTCCTGGAGTATCTGCAGTATAGATAATAAGAAATGTGAAACTTTTATGAAGTGGCATGTTCTGAATGATAATTTGCTTGATAGAAGGAAATATATGAGGGTATAATGTTACTATTATGATAAAAAGGGCTTATTCTATGACCGACATTATAAGAGTCATCAGCAATCAGAGAAAAGCACAAAGATTGAAAGAAGGAGAAAAAGATGGCGATTAAACATATTTTATTTGACTTAGACGGAACACTTTTACCGATGGTACAGGACGAATTTGTCCGTTTTTATATGCCGCTTCTTGCAAAGGCATATTTGAAGAAAGGCGTGGAAATGGATCCAAAAGGATTCATTGGTGCAGTATGGAAAGGCTATGAGGCGATGGTGAAAAATGATGGTTCCAGAACAAACCGGGAGGCATTCTGGAGTTATATCGATGAATTCCTGCCGCTTTCTGTGGAAGAATCAGAGGCAATCGCAGATGCATTTTATGAGGATGAATTCAATCAGGCTAAATGTACGACACAGCCGACACCTCTCTCAGATATGGTTATAAAAGAGGCGAAGAAGAAAGGGATTGAAGTCTATCTTGCAACGAATCCGATCTTTCCAAAATGTGCAACGATGAATCGTATCGACTGGGCGGGACTGGATCCAGAAGATTTTAAGATTATCACAACATATGAAGACCATGTATACTGTAAGCCGAATCCGGAATATTTTCGTCAGATTCTGGAACAGTTTAAACTCGACCCGTCAGAATGTCTGATGGTCGGAAATGACGTAGTGGAAGATCTTGCAATCCGCACGCTTGGAGTTCCTGTGTTTCTTGTGACAGATACGATGGAGAATAAGAAAAACCTTCCAATTGATTCGGAATATCAGGGCTCGATGGAAGAGTTGCTGGAATTTGTGAAAGAACTGCCGGAAGTGTAGAGGTTGCAGCGCCGGTCTATTCCGAACGATTAAAGAAACGTCTGCAGGATCTTTTTGATCTGATGTTAAGTGATAACAAAAAAGCGCGAAAGGAGGATGCAAAAGGAACCTATTCTGTGGTAGAATGTAAGGGACAGCCAATTAACTCACAGGAACTTCTTTATCAGGAAGCCTATGCGAAAGCAGCAATGAACAGTGTAAGTCAGTTGGAAGCGGCTGTACAACAGACAGAAAATAAGGTGATAGAATGATCTATAAATTCGGGGAACGTCTGACAGAGATTAGTCAGGAAGAATGGGAGAAAGAAAAGTGTCCGGCTGTGTTCCTCACAGATTCCGATCATGCGGAGGAGACATTGGCAACAGCAGGGATCATATATGAAAGTGAGATCCAGATTGCGAAGATCGGATTCTGTAAGATTGAGAATCAGCAGGAATGTATGGTAGGAACTTTCTGCATTCCAAAGCTTCTTGATGTATTAGGAAGCAGATACCGAATGTACATGTTTGTAAATGAAGATAATGTTGTTATCGTAGATGACGAGACATTTTCGGAAAGACTTATTAACAGAATCAAGAGGAAACGAATGCATCAGGGCGAGACAAAAGAACGATTCCTTTATAATTACATTGCAGAATTCATGAGCCGTGATCTGGAGATTCTTGTGGCTTATGAACGGAGACTTCTTCGCATGGAAGAGGATGTGTCTCAGGATCATACAGATACGATCCAGAATCGATTGATGCCGATTCGACGCGAACTTCTGAATCTGAGAAGCTATTATGACGAGATGATGGACCTGACAAAAGAGCTCGAAGAGGATGAGAATGGATTGTTTTTGGATGATCAGCTGAAATACTTCGGAACACTGACAGACCGCGCAGACCGACTGATGAGCAGGACATCACATTTGCTTGAATATGCCCGTCAGGTAAAGGAGGCTTACCAGTCTCAGATCGATAATAGACAGAATAACAATATGCAGTTTTTAACAGTGATTTCTACGATTTTCTTTCCACTGACATTGATCACGGGATGGTTTGGAATGAACTTTAAAGATATGCCTGGACTCGAGAATGGCTATCCGGCGGTAATGGCACTTAGTATTGTCATTATCGTGATCTGTATCTTGATCTTTAAGAAAAAGAAGATTATCTAAAAAACTGAAAAAACTGTAAAAATAGCGTTGACAATCCTCGATTGAATGCTATAATGATGGTCAGAAGAAGTTAAGGATTATAAAGCAACATAGTTCTTAACCGATAACACGATGACGAGACGAGTAGGATGTGGAATGTTACAGAGAGAGATACATTTGCTGGAAGTATCTTAGCAGGAATCATTTGAAGACTACCTCTGAGTGGCCCCAATCCGGTCCGGTGATTCCGTTATAATCATGAATGAAGTGGTTTTAAAGCAGTATAGTTACTGTGATCTTGAAAACAAAAAGGGTGGAACCGCGGATAGTAAAGTAATTGATAATCAGACTTTATCCGTCCCTTGCATGTGAGTGCAGGGGACAGATGAAGTCTTTTCTTTTTCCATAGAATCCCCAGATGAAAGCATGCATAGTCACTTGAAAGAAAAAAGGAGGAAGCAAAATGATTATTACATTAAAAGATGGATCAAAAAAAGAGTATTCAGAAGCAAAGTCAGTAATCGACGTTGCATTTGACATCAGTGAAGGACTTGCACGCGCAGCCTGTGCAGGAGAAGTAGATGGAGAGGTTGTAGACCTTCGTACAGTTCTTGATAAAGATTGTGAACTGAACATCCTTACAGCAAGAGATGAGAAGGGACTGGCTGTACTTCGTCACACAGCATCCCACGTTATGGCAGAAGCTGTTCAGACACTTTTCCCAGAGGCAAAGGTTGCAATCGGACCTTCTATCGATACAGGATTTTATTATGACTTTGAATGTCAGTCATTTTCAAGAGACGATCTTGACGCAATCGAGAAAGAGATGAAGAAGATCATCAAGAAGGGTGCAAAGATCGAAAGATTTACAAAATCAAGAGAGGATGCGATCGCATTTTTCAAAGAGAAAAATGAGCCATACAAGGTTGAGCTGATCGAGGATCTTCCGGAGGGAGAAGAGATTTCCTTCTATTCCCAGGGAGACTGGGTTGACTTATGTGCAGGCCCACATCTGATGAGCACAAAGGGAATCAAAGCATTCAAGCTGTTATCATCTTCTGGTGCTTACTGGAGAGGTGATGAGAATAAACATATGCTGACACGTATCTATGGTACAGCTTATGCAACAAAGGATGAGCTGAAAGAGCATCTGACACAGTTAGAGGAAGCAAAGAAACGTGACCATAACAAACTTGGACGTGAGATGAAGCTTTTCACAACTGTAGATGTAATCGGACAGGGACTTCCGCTGATCATGCCAAACGGTGTTATCATCATGCAGGAGCTGCAGCGCTGGATCGAGGATGAAGAGGAAAAACGTGGATATATCCGTACAAAAACACCGCTGATGGCAAAGAGCGATCTTTATAAGATTTCCGGACACTGGGATCATTATAAAGAAGGAATGTTTGTTTTAGGAGATGAGGAGAAAGATAAAGAAGTATTTGCTCTTCGTCCGATGACATGTCCGTTCCAGTATTATGTATACAAAGCAGAGCAGCATAGCTACCGTGATCTTCCGCTTCGTTATGGTGAGACATCTACACTGTTCCGTAACGAGGATTCCGGAGAGATGCATGGTCTGACACGTGTTCGTCAGTTCACGATCTCTGAGGGACATTTGGTCGTAAGACCGGATCAGATGGTAAAAGAGTTCAAAGATTGTATCGCACTTGCACAGTACTGTCTGCAGGTTCTCGGAGTAGAAGAGGATGTAACATATCACCTTTCTAAATGGGATCCGAAAGATACTAAGAAATACATCGGAGCACCGGAAGTATGGGAAGAGACAGAAGGTCATATCCGTACAATGCTTCAGGAACTCAACATTCCATTCGTAGAGGATGTCGGAGAGGCTGCTTTCTACGGACCGAAAGTTGATATCAATGCGAAGAACGTATATGGTAAGGAAGACACAATGATCACAATTCAGTGGGATGCACTTCTTGCTGAGCAGTTTGATATGTACTATATCGATGAGAATGGTGACAAACAGCGTCCGTACATCATCCACCGTACATCTATGGGATGCTACGAGAGAACACTGGCATGGCTGATCGAGAAATATGCAGGAATGTTCCCGACATGGCTGTGTCCGGAGCAGGTTCGTGTGATCCCGATTTCTGATAAATACAATGATTACGCTGCGAAAGTGGAAGCACAGCTGAAAGAAGCAAATATCCGTTGCTCAGTAGACGGACGTTCCGAGAAGATGGGATACAAGATCCGTGAGGCTCGTCTGAACAGAGTTCCATATATGCTGATCGTTGGAGCGAAGGAAGAGGAAGAGCAGAAAGTATCTGTAAGAAGCAGATTTCTTGGAGATGAAGGTTCTAAGGATCTTGGAGAATTCATCGAAGCAATCAAGGATGAGATTGCAAAGAAAACAATCCGTAAGATTGAAGTAGAAGAGTAAGAATAGTTACCCGAAACAACAAAAATGCGAATCTCCCGAAGAAGTTCAAGTATGAAAATACTGATTTCTACGGGAGATTCTTATTTTATGCTATATTGTAACTGTTCAGAGCCAACCTCCAAAATGCTACGCATTTCGTCGGTGTGGCGTATCCGCCAAATAAAATTTCAAAAACAGTCTTAAAAATGCAAGCATTTTACACCTGTTTTATGAAATTTTGCTTGGCTCTGAACAGTTACATCATATTGTAATATCCGGCATAAATACCATTTTTCTCAAGCAGAGTTTCGTGTGTTCCGCGCTCTGCAATACCATTTTCTGTAATAACAATGATCTCGTCTGCATTTTTGATCGTGGACAGGCGATGTGCAATCGTGATAGTTGTTCTGTTCTTGGAAAGTTCTTCCAGACTGTGCTGGATCCATCGTTCACTCTCATTATCCAAAGCGCTCGTTGCTTCATCAAGGATCAGGATCGGTGGGTTCTTCAAGAAGACACGAGCAATGGAAATACGCTGCTTTTGTCCGCCGGAAAGTCTTGCACCGCGCTCACCGACAAATGTATCATACTGATCAGGCAGTTCCATGATAAAGTCGTGGATGTTCGCACATTTTGCTGCTTCGATGATTTCTTCTTCTGTCGCATCCGGCTTGCCATAGGCAATGTTGTCACGGATGGAGCCGGAGAAGAGGTAGACGTCCTGCTGAACGACACCGATCTGACTTCTAAGACTCTTCAATGTGAGAGAACGGATATCCTGTCCGTCTACAGTGATGCGTCCGTCAGTTACATCATAGAAACGTGGCAGCAGGGAACAGATCGTTGTCTTTCCCCCACCGGACGGACCGACTAGAGCCACTGATTTTCCGGCAGGAATCTCAATCGATACGTGAGAGAGAACAGTCGCCTCATCATCACTGTAATGGAAGGAGACATCTTCATAGCAGACACGTCCCTTCACATCCTTAAGTTCTACTGCATCTGGTGCATCTTTAATCTCAGGTTCAGTTTCCATAACATCAAGGAAACGGCGGAAACCGGAAAGTCCTTTCTGCATCATTTCCATCAGCTCTACAAGAATCTGGATCGGGCTGATGAAGATTCCGATATAAAGTGCGTACATCGCAAGATCAGCAGCTGACATTTCATTATTTGCAATCAGATAGCCGCCATATACAAGTGTGACCAGATACATCATTCCCTGGAAAAACAGATTCGAGCTCATGAATTCGCCCATGCATCTGTAATTGTCTTTCTTGGAGACAAGGAATGCGTGGTTACTCTTCTGGAACTTGTTCTTCTCAATCTCTTCATTTGTAAAAGACTGGACAACACGGATTCCGGATAATGTATCCTGAAGGCTTGCGTTGACATCACCGATTTTCTTTCTGTTTTCCATAAAGGTGCGCTGCATCTTCTGGTTCTGACGGAAAGAGAAAAGGAACATCAGGATTACAAGTACGATCAGCGGAAGAGCCAATTTCTTATTAATTAAGAAAAGGAAAATAAAGGATCCTACGATCTTAACTAACGAGATAAATAAGTTCTCCGGGCCGTGGTGTGCAAATTCGGAAATGTCGAACAGGTCACTGACCAGTTTGCTCATCATCTGACCGGAATTGTTCTGACTGTAATAGGAAAAGGATAGTTCTTCATAGTGTTCGAAGAGTTCCTGGCGCATATCCCTCTCCATCTTGGCTCCCATGATATGTCCCTGACAGCTGACATAATATTTGCAGAAGCTTTGGATGACATACATCATAAAGAGTCCGATCGCAATCCACGGAAGTGCCTGCAGGATGATTGCTTTATCCTGAGTAAAAAGCGTCTTGGTCGCACTTCGCAGAATCTGCGGATACGCAAGATCCACAAGACTGATAATGGCTGCACAGAGAAGGTCAATAAAAAAGACCGTTTTGTACGGGCCATAGTAATGGATGAATTTTTTTAGTGTATTCATAAACAAATCCTCCCAGTTTTTTCTTATATACATTAGTTTAGCACAAGTGAATATTCTTGACAAGAAAGTCGGGGTATGATAAAAATGTTATTACTGTTAAAAACAATGCAAAGAAGTGGAAAAAGTCAGGAGAACAATCAATGAATTTATATCTTGCCCCGCTGGAGGGAATTACAGGACATATTTATAGAAATGCACTGCATCAGTGCTTTGATGGATTTGATAAGTATTTTATTCCATTTATCAGTCCGAATCAGAAAGGACATTTCAGCACAAGAGAGAAGAAGGATGTGATGCCGGAGCATAATCAGGGAATGTATGCCGTGCCGCAGATCCTTACGAATAACGTGGAAGATTTTTTGTGCACAGCTCAGAAACTTGGGGATTATGGATATAAGGAAGTGAATCTGAATCTTGGATGTCCGTCCCGAACGGTTGTGACGAAGGGAAGAGGAGCAGGATTTCTGGATGAGCCACAGAAGCTGGATCGTTTTCTTGATAAGGTCTTTGAGGAATGTAATCTGGAGATTTCAATCAAGACGAGAATCGGAATGGAAGATCCGGAGGAATTCGAGACAATCCTTCCTATCTATAATAAATATCCGCTGAAGGAGCTGATCATTCATCCGCGTGTGCAGAAGGAGTTCTATAAGAACACACCAAAGCTTGATACATATGCATGGGCAGTGGAGCATAGCGAACATCCGCTTTGCTATAATGGGGATATCTGTTCTGTGGAGGACATGGAACAGTTGAAAATAAGATTTCCACAGACAGATACTGTGATGATGGGGCGCGGTGTGCTGGCTGATCCGGCACTGGGAAGAAAGCTAAAAGGCGGAAGTGCCGCAACTATAGAAGAACTAAAGAAATTCCATGATCTTCTCTATGCGGCATATTGTGAAGAAATGTCAGGAGACCGGACGGTTCTTTATAAGATGAAAGAAATGTGGTTCTATCTTCACCCAATCTTTACAGATGGAAGAAAGTATTTCAAGAAGATCAAGAAATGTGAGAAATGTGTAGTATATGAATCTGTAGTGAAGGAATTGTTTTTGAGAAGCTACAAATGATTTGAATGAGGTGACAAAAAGAAATGGACACTATTTTACAATTAGATCAGAATATCTTACTTTTTATTCAGGAATATATCCGTCACGACTGGATGGACTGGTTCTGGAAGGGGATCACGCATCTGGGAGACGCTGGAATCTTCTGGATTCTTCTTACAATCGTTCTGCTGATTCCTAAGAAGACGAGGAAGGCAGGGCTTGCATCAGCACTTGCACTTATTATAGGAACGCTGATCACGAATGTGGCGATAAAGAATATGGTTGCCAGAATAAGACCGTATGAAGTGATACAGGAATTAGAACTTATGATTGAGAAACAGAAGGACTTTTCTTTCCCTTCCGGTCATACATGTGCATCGTTTGCATCAGCATTTGCAATCTACAAGTGCAAGGAAGTGTTTCCGAAGAAATGGAGAATTGCGGCAATGGTATTGGCTACTTTGATCGCATTATCAAGATTATATGTAGGGGTACATTATCCGACCGATGTTCTTGGTGGATTGATCGTCGGACTATTCTCAGGATGGGCAGGATGGAAAATTGAAGAGCTGATCATGAAAAAGAAGTTTGTTGAAAAATAAGTGGACGACAGGGAATTTAAAAATCTGTTAGATAGAAAAAGGATTTGATCCATCGGTTTTTAGCTGGTGTAATCAAATCCTTTTTTTGTCAATTATTATTTATTTTTCTCTTTCTGATTCTCCAGTGCAGCTTCAACGAATCCCTTGAACAGTGGATGCGGTCTGTTTGGTCTGGATTTCAGTTCCGGATGCGCCTGAGTTGCGATAAACCATGGATGAGAAGGAATCTCAACCATCTCTACAATACGGCTGTCCGGTGAAAGTCCGCAAAGGGACATTCCGTTTTCTTCAAGAACTTCACGGTAGTCATTGTTTACTTCATAGCGATGACGGTGACGCTCTTCAATCTCTTTCTTTCCATACAGTTTATAAGCAAGAGAGTTGTCTTTCAGCACACATGGATAAGAACCAAGTCTTAAAGTACCGCCAATATCTTCAATACCAATCTGATCGGACATGATGTGGATGACCGGATGTGTTGTATCCGGATTGAGCTCCATGCTGTGTGCATCTTTGTAACCGATGACATTTCTTGCAAATTCAACGATAGACAGCTGCATACCAAGGCAGAGACCAAGGAACGGAACGTTGTGTGTACGGGCGTATTTGATCGCTGTGATTTTTCCTTCTACACCGCGGTGGCCAAATCCACCCGGAACAAGGATACCGCTTACGTCAGAGAAGAGTTCTTCGGCATTTTCTTCTGTTACAGTTTCGGAATCGATCCATTTGATATTCACTGTTGTGTGTGTGTAGATTCCGCCGTGCTTTAATGCCTCTACAACACTGATGTATGCGTCATGAAGCTGGATATATTTTCCAACCAGTGCGACAGTAACTTCCTGAGTTGGATGACGAAGGTTTTCAACCATGTCAGTCCAGTCAGCAAGATCCGGTTCCGGGCAGTCAAGATGCAGAGATTCACATACAACCTGTGCAAGATGCTCTTTCTCCATGGCAAGTGGTGCCTCGTAGAGATATTCTACATCCAGGTTCTGAAGTACATGGTCAGCCGGGAGATTACAGAACAGAGAAATCTTGTTTCTCATTGCATCATCCAGTGGATATTCGGAACGGCAGACAATGATATCCGGCTGGATTCCCATTCCCTGAAGTTCTTTTACACTTGCCTGTGTCGGTTTCGTCTTCATTTCCTGAGATGCTCTTAAATAAGGAATCAGCGTAACATGGATCAGGATAACATTTTCTGCTCCGCGTTCATGCTGAAACTGACGGATGGATTCAAGGAAAGGCTGGCTTTCAATATCACCTACTGTACCGCCGACCTCGATGATAGCAATTTCAGTATCTGTTGCAGCCGGATTACGGTAGAAACGGCTTTTGATCTCATTTGTAATATGAGGGATTACCTGAACAGTTCCTCCGCCGAAATCTCCGCGGCGTTCTTTCTGAAGAACGGACCAATAGATCTTTCCTGTTGTAACATTGGAATTCTTTGTCAGGCTTTCATCGATAAATCTTTCGTAATGACCAAGGTCAAGGTCAGTTTCTGCACCGTCATCTGTAACGAAAACCTCTCCGTGCTGTACCGGGTTCATCGTACCTGGGTCAATATTGATGTAAGGATCGAATTTCTGCATAGTTACAGTGTAACCACGCGCTTTCAAAAGTCGTCCCAAAGATGCAGCTGTAATTCCTTTTCCAAGACCGGATACAACTCCGCCTGTAACAAATACATATTTTACTGCCATAGTGTCTTTCCTCCTCCGTGAATAGTTGTTATCAAAAAAAATACTTTCCAAGTATACACCTATTCAGAAAAAAATTACAATACTTTTTTGATAAAAACATATAAAAAAGATGGGGTGAAGCTGTTTTGACGAGGTGATGTAAAGAAGCAAAGGCGAAAAAACCTTGTAAAATGGGAGAAATGCAGAAAAAACCTCTCAGACAGCAGGTGGATATACCTGAAACTGCAGAGAGGTTTTTATGATATCTTTCTGTATTGGAAAGGATTTGTCTTTAGCTTAAAATCTGATGTTCGTTCACAGCTTCACTTGTGAGCTGTACTCCAAGCTTTTTAAATGTCTTGATATCAACACTTGAAAGCATTACAGAAGTATGAGCCTGGCAACCTTTCAGTTTCGGAAGCTGGGAGAGCGCAAGCTCAGCGATTGGATTGACAGCAGCACTTGCGGAAAGTGCGATCAGGATTTCATCTGTATGAAGACGAGGGTTCTTGCTGTTCAAGTAATCTACTTTCAGTTTTTGGATTGGTTCAATCGCCTCCGGAGAGATGATATGGACATTATGATCGATGCCGGCCAGCTCTTTCAGTACATTTACAAGAAGGGCAGCACTCGCACCGAGCAGGTTGGAAGTTTTTCCGGTAATGATGCGTCCGTCTTCAAGTTCCAGTGCGGCGGCAGGTCCACCTGTTTCCTGAGCACGCTCCAGTGCCTTGACAGCAACTTTTCGGTCAGAAACAGTGATCCCTTCCATATTCATAAGAAGCTCGATTTTCTCAGCTTCTTTCTCAGAAGCATCACCTTTCAGAAGCGCATTGAGTGCTGCATAGTAGCGTCGGATGATCTCCTGGCGAGAAGCTTCGCGGCAGGCCTCATCATCACAGATACAATTTCCGGCCATATTTACCCCCATGTCTGTAGGTGATTTGTATGGGCTGGAACCGTAGATCTTCTCGAAGATTGTATTCAGAACAGGGAAGATCTCCACGTCACGGTTATAGTTTACAGTTGTTACACCATAAGCTTCAAGATGATATGGGTCGATCATATTTACATCATTAAGGTCAGCTGTAGCAGCCTCGTAAGCGAGGTTTACCGGGTGTTTCAGTGGCAGATTCCAGATAGGGAATGTTTCGAACTTCGCATATCCGGCTTCGATTCCGCGCTGGTGCTCCTGATATAACTGAGACAGGCAGACAGCCATCTTTCCACTTCCAGGTCCCGGAGCTGTTACAATAACAAGTGGATGTGAAGTCTCGATATAATCGTTCTTTCCGTAACCGTTCTCGCTGACAATCAGCGGAATGTTGGATGGATATCCCGGAATGTTGTAATGAATGTATACAGAGATTCCAAGATTCTCAAGGCGGTTCTTGAACAGAAGTGCACTTTCCTGTCCGGAGAACTGTGTGATCACAACACTTCCTACGAAAAGTCCCTGCTCACGGTAAGTACCGATCAGACGGATTACATCAGAATCATAAGTGATACCAAGATCTCCACGGATCTTATTCTTCTCAATGTCTTTTGCACTGATTGCAAAGACGATCTCAGCCTGGTCACTGAGTTCCTTTAAGAGACGCAGCTTGCTGTCAGGCTCGAATCCCGGAAGTACACGGGATGCATGATAGTCATCAAAAAGCTTGCCACCGAACTCAAGATAGAGTTTGCCACCGAATTTTCCGATACGCTCACGGATATGTTCGGACTGCATTTTCAGATATTTGTCATTGTCAAATCCAATTTTCATCGTTTTATCTTCCTTACTATAAATTTTGCCGAACTGTTATTACTATTATTAACAGATAAATCTGTTATAAACAGGCATTACTTTTCTAGTATACTATGAAACGGCACGTTTTTACAATATTTTCATAATCTTTTTATTGATTTATGGAAAACCACTATTTATAATGGTAGGAAGTAGTTGTTTTTTTACAAATAAGGTAAAAGATTTGCTGGAAAATAACCACTATTTAAGTTTTGGAGGAAAAAAATGGAGAATAACAATAAAAACAAAGGCCCGAACAAGAACCGACAGGGTTGGGGAATTATTTTGTTCACTACCTTGTTGGTTACTTTTGTTGTTATGGGCCTATATTCTATGATGCAGGGCGGAAGCGCTTCTGAGATCAGCTATGATAAATTTCTGAAATTAGTTGATAATGGAAAAGTAGAATCTGTTACATTTACCAATTCAAGGATTAATATCGTACTGACAGATGATGCCAGAAAGGAAAAGGCAGAAGGAAAACTTACGGAAGTAAAGGAGAATGAGAAAGCTTCTGCAGACCAGAGTGATAGTTCAGATTCTACTAAGGGAAGCGAAGATCAGGAAAACGCAATGGACAGTCTGCTTGGCCAGATCAGTCAGATGCAGGGAAGTTCTAAGAGCAAGGATCCGGATTATTATACGGGAAATGTATCAGACGACACACTTGTAAAGCGTCTGGATAAGGCAGGTGTAGAGTTTAAAGCTCAGATTCCGGATACGGCAAGTTCACTGATCATGGATATTTTCATCACAGTGATCCTTCCGATCGTACTTCTCGTGTTCATGTTTAATTTCCTTATGAAGAAGATGTCTAAGGGTGGCGGCATGATGGGAATCGGCAAGAGCAATGCCAAGATGTATATGGAGAAGCAGACAGGTGTGACATTCTTAGACGTTGCAGGTGAAGATGAAGCGAAGGAGTCTTTGCAGGAAGTTGTTGATTTCCTGCATAATCCTGGAAAATATACAGGCATCGGAGCGAAGCTTCCGAAGGGAGCACTTCTTGTAGGACCTCCGGGAACAGGTAAGACACTTCTTGCGAAAGCAGTTGCAGGAGAGGCGAAGGTTCCGTTCTTCTCCTTGTCAGGATCTGCATTCGTAGAGATGTATGTCGGTGTAGGTGCTTCCCGTGTGCGTGACCTGTTCAAACAGGCACAGCAGATGGCTCCATGTATTGTATTTATCGATGAGATCGATGCAATCGGTAAGAGCCGTGACAGCGCACTTGGCGGTGGCGGTAATGACGAGCGTGAGCAGACATTAAACCAGCTTCTTGCAGAGATGGATGGATTCGATACGAATAAGGGACTACTTGTTCTTGCAGCAACAAACCGTCCGGAGGTACTTGATCCGGCGCTGTTGAGACCGGGACGTTTCGATCGCCGTATCATAGTAGATAAGCCGGATCTGAAAGGTCGTGTCGAGATTCTTAAGGTTCATGCGAAGGATGTTAAGATGGATGAGACAGTCAATCTGGAAGAGATTGCGCTTGCAACTTCAGGAGCAGTTGGATCAGATCTTGCCAATATGATCAATGAGGCTGCAATCACTGCAGTTAAGCATGGCAGACAGGTTGTCAGCCAGAAAGACCTCTTTGAGGCAGTGGAAGTTGTACTTGTAGGTAAAGAGAAGAAAGACCGTATCATGAGTGCAGAAGAGCGAAGAATCGTATCTTATCATGAGGTTGGACATGCGCTTGTCACAGCACTTCAGAAGAATACAGAACCGGTACAGAAGATCACAATCGTTCCTAGAACAATGGGAGCACTCGGTTATGTAATGCAGACACCGGAGGAAGAGAAGTTCTTAAATACGAAGAAAGAACTTGAAGCAATGATCGTTGTTGCACTCGGTGGACGTGCAGCAGAAGAGATTGTATTTGACACTGTTACGACAGGTGCATCGAATGATATCGAGCAGGCAACGAAGATCGCCAGAGCAATGATCACACAGTATGGTATGTCAGAGCGCTTTGGTCTGATGGGACTTGAATCTGTTCAGAGCCGATACTTAGACGGTCGTGCAGTTCGTAACTGTGGAGAAGCGACAGCAGCGGAGATCGATGAAGAGATCATGAAGATGCTCAAAGCTTCCTATGAAGAAGCAAAACGCCTCTTGAGTGCGAACAGCGATGCTCTTGATAAGATTGCAGCCTTCCTGATCGAGAAAGAGACGATCACAGGTAAGGAATTCATGAAGATCTTCCGTGAAGTGAAGGGAATCCCTGAACCGGAAGAAGCAGACGGAGAAAAGAAAGAAGAGCAGGAGTCCGGAAGAATCCTGATGAAGCCGACAGAGACACAAGCAGCAGAGCCAGAAACAGTGAAAGAACCGGAAACAGAAAAAGAGCCGGAAACACAGGCAACAGAAATACAGCCACAAGAAACGGTGGAAGAAGAAAAGTCAGAGTAAGAGCTGATTATCAGTATTAAGAGTTTCGCAGATGAATAGGAAAAGTCATTTGCGAAACTCTTTTTCTTTGATGAAAACATGTTATAATGAAATGAGGCAAAATGTGCCAGGGTATATCAGCTGGGAGATGACTCCCACCTCTATAGGTGGTGAGAAACAAGCTAGTATCAGTGGTGGGAGTCAATCCCCCAGCTGATATAGCCTCCGGCAGGATTGCAGAGGTGCGCAGTAGAAGTATGTCATGCAATTGCATGACGCGCACCTCGCAGCAAGAATGCCGAGGCATTCTTGAATGCAAGGCACAGAAGATGCAAAACATCAATCAAGACAGTAGCAAAAAAACAGGAGACATTGGGATGACAAAAGCAGTATTTTTTGATATAGATGACACCATTTATGATTATATTGGAGCGCATAATAATACGATGCCAGTGATGAAAGAATGGGCATATGAGAACTTAGGCATAGCAAAAGAAGACTTGGAGAAATATGTTGCCGAAGCGAGAGAGAAGGCAGATGACAGAGCCGGAAGAGATTATGCGGTGAACCATAATCGCCTGGTGAGATTTCAGTGTATGCTGGAGACACTTGGAAAGCCAGTTTTCCCATATGCGTATGAGATGTATAATCTGTACTGGGACACATTGATCGATCAGATTATTCCATCTCCTGGAATTGAAGAGTTGATGAAAGAATTGAAACAGCGAGGCATTTATATTGGTATAGGATCCAATATGACTTCAGACGTCCAGTATCGGAAGATATTAAAGCTTGGATTAGGTAAGTATATTGATGGAATTGTGACAAGTGAAGAGGCTGGCGAGGAAAAACCGCATCGAAAACTTTTTGATCTCTGTGTTGAAAAAGCAGGAGTGATGGTGGAAGAAAGTATCTTTATCGGAGACAGCATCGCACATGATGTGACAGGAGCACAGAATATAGGAATGCCGGTGATCTTGTATCGGCCGAAGGAAAATGTGAATGAGATCGAGTGGCTTCAGACAGAGAAGGGAAAATGTCCGGTCATTGCACATTTTTCTCAGTTTTTTGAAGCAGAGAAGATGTTATAAGAAATGAAAAAGATGTAAAAGAAACTTTAATAGGAATAAAAAGGAGACATAAGAAAAAACATGAAACTGGTCGAAAAAGTTCCAAAGGATCTATATAAAATATTTGGAAGTAAATATATGGAATTCTATATGCAGTTTCTGGTAGCGCTTTATGAGGAGAGCAGTCAGTCTTATTCTCTTCTCGGGCTTACGGAACGAGAGTGTCAGATGATCATGAATGAACGACTGGCGAAGATGGCACTGGACTGGAGTGAGGCAAGAGTCGATGAAGAAGGAGAACTGATCACCAGAGCCAACATGGCATCAGTCAGTCTGAAGCATTTTGAAGACTGGGGATGGCTTAGAAGGGATTATGATGAAACGTTGAACAGTTATGTCGTTTCATTTCCAGAATACAGTCAGCTGTTTGTAGAATTATTTCAGAAATTATACAGTGAAAATGACGGTAAGGAACGAGAGAGTGTGCTTACGGTATACAGTCATCTCTATACCTACAGTTTAGACAAAGAGAAGAATAATGAGATTTTAAAAAGTGCGCTTCATACATCAAGAGCACTTCTGCAGATGCTCGCGAACATGCAGGAGGGAATGCGAGGTTATTTCGATGAACTGTCAAAGCAGAGAAGTTTCCGAGGAATCCAGGAAGTACTTGTGAAAGAGATCAATAACAGTGATAGCAAAAAATATGCGATATTGACTACAACAGACAGCTTTTATCGATACAAAGAAGCTGTAAAAGAGTTGATCGAAGAAAATCTGGAAAAGACAGAAGCAAGAAAATACTCATTTGAAACAGAACTCTTAAGCGAAGAGGAAAATACGAGGAAATCTTATCGTCTGCGAAGAATGATCGAGATCTGTGAAGAGGCGACAGATATGCTCTATAAGATTTCGAGAGAGTTTGATGCGATTGAACGCAGATATAATAAGCTGATTGAACAAAAGACAGTATTTGCAAGCCGTGCCGCAGCAAGAATCCGGTACATTATGATGGAAGGTGTAATGGAAGAAGATCAGACAGTCGCACTGATTAATCTGATCAATGAAAGTGGCAAGTCGGAAGAGATTCTAGATAAGTTGTCTTCAAAACTTAGGTTTTCGGAGCCATATAAGATTATGACAGAGAAGAGTCTGTATCAAAGACGTGAAAATCAGAAGGAAAAGTTCACTCCACAGGCGGTAACACCTGAGAAATCACAGGAAGAGAATATGACAGAATTTGTCCTGGAACCACTGTATACGCAGAAAGAGATCAGAGATTTCCGAAAGAAAAATGAACAGAATGGAAAATTCACAGTGACAAAAGATACTGTAAAATCAATAGAAGATTTGGAGAAGTTATTTATGGTATGGCAGCATGCAACAGAATCTGCGGACAGTAAGGCACAGATTGAAGTGGCGCAGGAGATGGAGAATGAGGCTGGTTTCCGATTTTCAAAACTTACGATAGAGGGAGTAGAATCAGATGGTTAATTATATGGAAGAATTGTCAGTGACAGAAGCTGATAACCTGAAGAAAACAATTGCTGCATTATTCAGACAGACATGTATTTTACAGATGAAATATGATCCTGTAACACTTGTCCCAAGAGACAATCTGCATTATGAGATCTGTACAAGACACAGAAAGTTTATTGAAGACTATCTGTCTGTTTTAAGCTGTGAATTAGTGCATGACCCACAGGAACACATTTACCGTTTACATGGAGATGGAATTGCGATAGAAAAGATAAATGCCACCGTTACAAAAGTAATCTTACTGGTTAAATTAATTTACAGAGATAAGATTTTAGGAGAAGGTTTGAAAGCTACAGTGACGAATCTGGCGGAGATTCGTGAATATGGAAAGAATACGAATCTGATTAATTATAAGCTTACGATGGGTGAGTGGAAAGAAGCTTTATATGTGATGAGTAAGCATCAGATCATTGAAGTGCCGGGAGCAATCCAGAATGTTGAGGATGAGACTCCGATTTATATCTACAGCACGATCAATCTATATTGTGGAAGTATGGATATTACTGCGTTGATCAAAGAATATCAGGAAGATCAGTACGCAGAGGAAGAGATTACAGAAGAAGTTTCTGAACAGGAAATCCAGGAAGAAGCAGAGGGAGGTGTGGAAGATGAAAGAGAAACAGTCGAAGAAAATATTTACTAGAATGTTAATGAATAACTGGGGCGGTATCAGTCACAAAGTGATGGAGTTCCATGAGTATGTGAATCTTTTCAGTGGGAAAAGTGGATCTGGTAAGTCTACTGTTATGGATGCGATCCAGGTTGTTTTATATGGAAGTATATCTTCCACATTCTTGAATAAAGCGGCAGATGACGCGAAGAACAGGCGTAGTGTTCTAAGTTATCTTAGAGGAGCGCAGAAAGACGGTTCCTTTAACCGAGAAGACCAGGACTTCTGTTCTCAGATCGTCTTGGAGATTAAGGATACAGGAAAGAATACACATACTTGTATTGGTGTTTCATTTGAGGTTGGAAAGGCAGATACAGACATCAGGAAATATTGTTTCTTCAGTCATTCCGGAAAGATTCCGGAAGATGAATATTTGACAGAAGAAGGTGTTCCGTATACAATCGCGAAACTTAAAAAATTGGTAGAAGCAAGGATAGAATCGGCTGACAACAGAGGTCGCGGAGATGTGAACCGTGTATATCCATCGAAAGAAGCGTATTTGAAAACGGTTTATGATGCAATCTTTGGTTATGTAGAGCCGGGCCGTATGATGACAATGGAGAAAAGCGCGATCGCACTTCGTATGACGAACGGAACGGGACAGTTTATCAAAGATTATATGTTCCCAAAGAGCAAGGAAGACACAGTTGCAACAATCAGTGATCAGCTTGGCGCTTACCGTGAGATCAAGGAACGCGTAGAAGATCTGGAGCAGAGAATTAAAATGCTTGACGAGATCAGTCAGCATAATCTAGCCTTGCAGAAAGCAAGAGCTGATAAGATCTATGTGGAACAGATTTTAAAATATATTGAAATAGAAAATTGTAAAGCACATTTGCAATCGAAAGAGGATGATTTGCAGGATATTCTCAAGAAGATTGAGGAAAAAGAAGAAAAGAGAAAATCTTATTTGGCAGAGAAAGATGCTTATACGAAAGAACAGGTAGAAGTCGAGGCAGAACTCAAAGCCAGCGATTATGGACAGAAAGAGAAGGAGCTAAAGGAGATTGAAAATACGATCCAGCTCCTGGCAACGAATTCAGAACAATGGAGAGATATCGTAAAAGGTCTTTCAGCCTGGGAGGAAGACGATGAAGTCAGTGCTTATGTGAGCAATCAGGCGCTGCATAGAATTGATGATATCCGAGATGGTGTTGTGAGTGAAGATTCGATTGAAAAGCTAAAGCAATATTTAAGTGATGCGCTTGACAATATTAATACAGAATTAGGTGATGTTCGCGAAAGAATTCGTGAGAATCAGAAAGAACTTCAAGAGAAGCGGGAAATGGTAGAAGATCTAAAAAACGACAGAAAACCATATCGTGCAGAATTGAAGCGTGCAAGACAGGAATTGCAGAACATGCTTAGTATTCAGTATGGAAGAACAATTCATGTAAATATTTTTGCAGACTTGTTTGATATCACGGATGAGGAGTGGAAAAATGCAATCGAAGGCCGTATGGGACGCGTGAAGCATAGTCTTGTGACAGCACCGGAGTATACGTTGGATGCAGCGAAAGCATTTCGCAAAATGAAGCAGATGAAAGGCATCGAGGACGTTGAATTAATGGATACGGCAGCAATCGTAAGAGACAATCCGAAGGCTGATGAGAATACATTGTACGAGTGCGTGCGTACAGAAGAATCTTATGTGGATACATGTCTGAAGCGATATCTGGGACGAATTAAGAAATGTGAGACAGTAGAAGAACTTCATGAGACAAGAGACGGTGTCACGAAGGATTGCTATTCCTATAGCAATTACATTTTCAGGCATCTAAGAAGAAATGATTATGAGAAATATGCCTGCATCGGAACGAAAGTCTCAAAGGCGAAACTTCTTGAGTTGGAAGAAGAAGCAGCGAAGCTGAAACAGGAAGTGGAAGAGGACTGCCGCGTTGAGATGGCACTGCGTGCAGCACAGAAATTCGAGTGTCTGAACCAGAGCACAGAACAGATCTTACATCTTTCAAAAGCAGCGGAACAGCTTCAGGATTATTACGAGAAACAGGAAAAATTACGTCTGGAAGTAGAAGAATTGAAACGAGGCGACCGGACCGTCGAGCTGAAGAAGAAAAAGCAGGAATTACTGGAGTTGCTTAAGAAAAATGCAGAGATTCTTGATCGCATTCAAAGTGAAGTAGTACAGTATGCGAAGACACAGGGACAAATCGAGAGTAATATCAAATCATTTTCAGAAAAGATAAACTTCCTGACAGAGGGATTTGTTGTCAACGAACAGCTTCAGAATGAAGTAACAGATGCGTTAAAAGTACAGAGCGAAGCAGCTTATAAGAGAGACAAGACAAAAGAAAAGGATGCTTTGGAAACGTTGGAAGAGGCGGAGAGAGAAGAACTGCAAAGAAGTAGAAATAAGTTCAATAATGCTTATCCGGCCTATGGTTTTACAGGAATAGAACATGAAAATGATGTGTATGACAAAGTGCTGAATCAGTGCAGGAAAGATTTTGAACCGAAGTACAAGGAAGAATTCGATAAGCAGTATAATCTGGTTTACTATACATTGCGTGAAAATGTGATTGCTTCCATTCATGGTGAAATCAAGGCAGCTTACAGACATAAAAAAGAGATTAACCGTCTGCTTGCGAAGATCAAGTTCTCGGACAGCATTTACCAGATAGATATCATACCGGCTCAGAATGAAAATGGACAGTTCTACGAGATGCTTACAGCACCTGAACTAGACAGCAAAGTGTTTGATGACTACGGATTTGAAGGTCAGTTAAGCCTTGGCGAGGATGAGTTCTATCAGAAGTATGAAGAAGATATCAAGCGTCTGACTGAGAAGTTCATGCCTCCGAAGGAGGAAGATGCAAGATCCTTAAGCCAGTATCGTCAGCAGATGGAACAGTATGTGGATTATCGTAATTATCTGACTTTCAGTATGTATGAAAAGGTAGAGGATGAGAATGGGAATGTCCGCAAAAATGCAGTCGATGATATGGCAGGTCGTGACTCCGGAGGAGAGGGACAGAACCCGAAATATGTCGCACTGCTTGCAGGCTTTGCGATGCTCTATATGCAGCAGACAAACCGTGATTCTAAGATCCGTCTGGTGCTTCTTGATGAAGCATTTTCCAAGATGGATAAGGAGCGAAGCGAAGTGTGCCTTCATTATGCGAGAGAGCTGGAGCTTCAGCTGATCGTATGTGTACCGGATGAACGTCTGCAGTCGCTGATACGAAATGTAGACTGTGTATACGGTTTCCGAAGACATCAGAATCAGGTATCCATGATGCACATTGATAAAGGTGATTACCTGGATATGGTTGAGGGAAATAAGGAATAGAATCGCATGCTATAAAAAGAAATGTAAGGTTATGATGAAAATAGAAGAATAGAGGTTTAAAATGAATGATCAATTTATACACGGAGTAATATTCGATTGGGATAGAATTGATAATGACAGCTATTTAAAGAAAATTGAGGCTTTTAAAGGTGTTGAGAAACTCGATTTTAATAAAGCGATAACTTTTTTTGTAGGAGAAAATGGCAGTGGTAAATCGACTTTGTTGGAGGCACTTGCTGTGGCACATGGTTTTAATCCGGAGGGTGGAACAAAGAATTATATTTTTTCTACTCATGATACACATTCAGAACTATGTGATGCAATAAGAATTTCAAAAGGTTATCGTAAAGAAAAGTGGGGATATTTTCTTAGGGCTGAAAGTTTTTATAATGTTGCAACGCAGGAAGAAGAATATGCAGATTCAAAACATCCTTCTGCTAAATATCATGAAAAGTCACATGGAGAAAGTTTTCTTGCATTAGCACAGAATAATTTGCATTCAAATGGCTTGTATCTTTTTGACGAACCAGAAGCTGCATTATCACCCCAAAGACAGCTTACATTGTTAATGCAAATATATCGATTTGCAAAAGAAGGAGCACAGTTTTTTATAGTTACCCATTCGCCTATTCTATTAGGTATACCAGATGCAGACATCTATTGTTTTGACAATGGGCGAATTCATTTATGTGAATATGAAGAAACAGAGAGTTATCAAATAACGGAAATGTTCATAAATAATAGGCAGATGTTGCTTGATAGACTACTCACATATTAGAAAACGTTGAGGTCAATATAGAGTATGATGAGAATCGAAGGATAAAATATGGAATGGAACGAAAAGAATCTGCCGTTGGCAAAATGGCTGATCGATAAGACGAATACAAAGGACTATCGCATAGGAAATCTCTCAGGAATGAAGCACCCAAAGGTGGATGGAGACCTTTTAAAAACAGTGGGTGGCAGAGATGAACTGGTCAGACAGGCAAAAGTTTTGGAACGAATTCCAGCATTAGGCGGAAAAGAATATCTGCATTTTGACTGGAGAGAAATGAATACAGATATTACGAGGATTGATTATCGGGTAGAAGTGATTCCAAGATTATGTGAGCTGATTGGAATCATGGATCCAAGAGAGTGTCAGTTACAGGCAATTTCAAGAATATGCAAACTGCAGGTGGATGTATACGAAAGCTGTCTAAGCGCTTATTGTGATCATGTGTTAGAACAGCTGAATAAAGGAAATACGAAAGAGTTATCCAAAGCGGAGGATGAAGAATTTCTTAAATGCCTGAAAGCTTTAGCTGATTTGAAAGAACCGGAATGGAAGCGCGTGTTCAGCTCCAAAGTATTTGAAAAGAAAAATGAAATCACACCATCTAAAGTTTTTGAACGCATTTATCAAGGTGCAGTTATCGAAGCTTTGAAGTATTCTCCGCAATATGACGAGGGCATGTCAGATGATGAGATACTGGCAGCACATGGAATATTGAGTTATTCTCAGACATTAGAATGGAAAGGTGCCGTGGAGTATTGCCTGACCAATCGAAATGGCACAGCGAGTGAGGAGAAAATTGACACTTCTTCGAATTATTATGGAACAGTACTTAATGCACAGACATTAGAGCATGCTATTCCAACTTTACGAAATAGTGTTGAAAAAATCATTGTGATTGAGAATAAAGCGAATTATGAAAGTATGGAATATGATCCAAAAGTTTTGTATCTCTTTTGTCATGGCTACTTTTCGCCAAAAGAAGTTCGTTTTTTGCAAATGTTAATGAAGACAGCACCGGAAGAAATCCGGTGTTATCACTGGGGAGATATGGATTACGGTGGAATACAGATCTTTTTATACAATGAGAAAAACATTTTCCCAAATCTGATTCCATGGAAGATGGACGCTCCCTCTTATAAGGCAGCGTTGGAAAATGGAAAAGGAATTAAGCTAAGCAGTGGAAAGCAGAAAAAGTTAGAGGCATTAAATGCCGGTAAATTGGAAACGCTGAAACAGTGCATATTGGAAAATAAGATGGAGATCGAGCAGGAGATGTTAATATAAAAACGTCTCGATTTCATCTACAGTCATCATATTATACACACTCTTATGAAAAGCGGCAGCAACTTCGAGTTCCCCATAACTACTTTCTTCAAAATCATAACTATCTTGAAAAGCACAGGCGAGAAGAGTTTTAAACTCCTCGCCTTCTTTACTGTCCAGATAATCTTTAAGCATCATGCAGCACGCATGAATATTATTGTAATATTTCTGATAATCCGGATGAAACTCAAGCAGCAAAGGACTGGTTGAGAATGCAAACAAAGTAGTAGGGCGAATCAGCGGACGATATAGTAACCGCCATTTTTTTATTTGCCTTTCATCAGTTGCAAAGAGTGTGAGAGATTTCTTCAATTCTTCCACAAAATCAGGATAGTCTTCCGGTGTGAGTGCAATAATTTTCTGGTTGCGCAAGTATTGATTTACATTAGCGGCATCCAATTGTTCAGGGGAAAGAGCCTGTAGGTATTGCGCCATAACTTTTATTATAAAGAAGGAAAATTATGGGAGACGGAATAAAGGAGAGTTCGATGACTTCCGGAAACAGTGAAAACAGCAGATACGATCCGTGTGGACCAGATTGCAGATTCGGTAGGAAAAGAAATCGAACTCAATCCACAGAACAAGAGAATCCGTGCTTATCATTATAAAAATGAAAAACAGGAAATCTATTATTTCGTAAATGAAGATGAGGCTGTATACAGTGGAGAAATCCGTGTTCCGTATCTGGAATCCTGCTACGCCTATGATGCATGGAATGGAACAAAGATGGCTCAGGAATATCGAGCAGAAAAGGAAGACGCAACGATCCTGTCAATGAAACTGCGTCTTGGAGAGAGCCGGATTGTGGTTGTTGAACAGGAGAAAGAGACGGTATCTCAACTAGAGAAATCCTTGTTTGAAATGATGTATGGGGTGGAAAAAGAGAAGATTCCAGTGAAGAAGAACTGGGAGATCGGAACCTGTCGTTCGATTGCTTATCCGAAGTTCTCCAATTTCCAGCCAATCACAAAATTTGAGGATTATGGAAAGAAAGAGAAGAAATTCTCGGGGTTCATTGCCTACAGAAATCAGATGGAGAGAATGACATCCGAATTGAAGTGGCAACTACGCTAGAACGGGAACGTGGAGCGAATAAAGGAAAACAGGCACCGATTGGGATTTATAGTATGGTGAAAATATATCAGATTTAATATGGATTAAAATCTTATTCATTCCGATACTGTGTTGGTGTCAATCCAGTCATTTTTTTGAATACAGCGGAAAAATGGCTCGGATTGGCAAAACACAGTTCATCACTGATCTCCTGCATATCGATCGAAGGATTTTTGAGCATTAATTTTGCATACGCAATCCGTTTTTCCATGATGTATTCAGAGATAGAAACACCGGTTTCCTTTTTAAAGCAGGTGGAGAGGTAATATTTTGTATATCCGAGTGTATTGGCAAGTTCTTCCAGGTTGATCTTCTCTCTATAATGTGTGTCCAAATAAGTGATACATTCACGAATCATTGGATTTTTAATCGCAGAGAGTGTGGCTTCATGTACCTGATTGGTGATATCAAAATACATCGTCTCGATCAGCTGTATGACTTCTGTAATGTTGCTTGCAGCTTCAATCGACTGGATATAGTAATCGCTGCAGGTGTAAGCTTTCTCAAATGAAATTCCCCCCTGAATGGCAGCACGTGTGAAGATCGTGACAAGACCGATTCCCTCATCTTTCTTCTGGCGCAGAGGATCTCCCGGACACATGGTACCGACCTGTGCGGAAGAGATCTGGTTTGAAAAATCAGGAAAAGGAATTCCATCCTGTACACTTTGGGAAAGGAGTGTTTCATAGTAGTAAGGGGAATGTTCGGAAGCAGTGAAATCCTCTTCCTTCTCTTTGCTCTGTGACATTGGATTTTCCTGTAATTTAATATCATTCACTGTAATTAGTGCATCATTCAGTGTATAGTAGAGCTGACAGACATAGTGACTCAGAAAAGCGGTTGGAAGAACCGGAATCTGGTCAATCAGGCTGAGCAGCTCTGTTTTTGATTTTACGGACATATTTTTGATGTCCATTTTTTCTTTTATATAACTGTCAGAAGTGTAGGAACTGAAGACAGGTCCAAGCAGATGAATATTGACGAGTTTTTTCTGTTCCGTATAGGCAGGAACGGCCGCCCATAGAAAGAAAAAGTCATCGAATAAGAAGAATGGTTCCATGGAGGACTGAAAGTGCTGCTTCATATATGTATTGCAGGAACTTAAAGAAAAAATATTCTTTAAAGGAGCGGAATCCGGATGATTGCTGTAGGAAAAATCGTATTCCGGTGTCAGGTGCCAGGAATAGAGTGATGCAGTATTTAAAAATAAGTCTTCCATATAGTTCAGATATGCGTAATTGCTCAAATGTAGTCCCTCCCAATTCTTTCACGTTATTAGCTTTCAAATTTCTCTCCACTATTATATATTAAAAAATACGAATTTCTATCACAAATTAATGAAAATAAAAATAGAACATGAAAATGTAATAGAAAACAAGAAATTATAACAGAAATAAGACTTGAAGTTTGCTAACATGGACTCATCAGAAAAAGGAATGGAGGAAAAGCAATGGAACGTGACTTGAAGAAGTTGGTAGCGTCCATGACACTGGAAGAAAAAGCCGGGATGTGTTCTGGGGCAGATTTCTGGAATACAAAGGCTGTGGAACGGCTCGGAATTCCAGGCGTGATGATGTCTGATGGTCCTCACGGAATTCGGAAGCAGGAAGGGGAAGCAGACCACCTTGGATTGAATGAGAGTGTGGAAGCAGTTTGTTTTCCGGCAGCCTGTGCAACAGCGAGCAGCTTTGATGTAGATCTGATCCGTCAGATGGGAGAAATCCTTGGAGAAGAATGTCAGGCAGAGGACTTGAGCATGCTGCTTGGACCGGCAGTAAATATCAAGAGAAGTCCGCTGTGTGGAAGAAACTTTGAATATTTTTCGGAAGATCCTTATCTTACAGGAAAGATGGCAGCAGCTTACATCAATGGCGTGCAGAGCTGGGATGTAGGAACGAGTATCAAGCATTTCGCAGTGAACAACCAGGAGTACAAAAGAATGTGTGTTTCTTCAGAAGTATCGGAACGTGCATTTCGTGAGATTTATCTTCCGGCATTTGAGGAAGCTGTGAAAGAAGCTCAACCGAAAACAGTAATGTGTAGTTATAATAAGATCAACGGAGTGTTTGCTTCCGAGAATGAAGATCTGCTGACGAAAATCCTGCGAGACGAATGGGGATTTGAAGGCTATGTTGTGACAGACTGGGGCGCAGTCAACGACAGAGTCAAAGGATTGAAAGCCGGAGTAGATCTGGAAATGCCATCAACTGGTGGGTATAATGATAAGAAGATTGTGGAAGCGGTCAAGAGTGGAGAACTGGACGAGAAAGTGCTCAATCGTGCGGTGGAGCGAATGCTGAAAGTGATCTTTTCTTATGTGGATCACAGACATTCGGAAGCAGTCTTTGACAGAGACAAAGATCATGAAAAATCCGTTGAGATTGAGACAGAATGTGCAGTTCTTTTGGAAAATAACGGCGTCCTTCCAATGAAGGAAGAACAGAAGATTGTTTACATCGGTGAATTTGCAGAAAAGCCGCGTTATCAGGGCGGTGGATCAAGCCATATCAATTCAAGCAAAGTAGTGTCCGCATTAGAAGCAGCACAGGAAAAGAACAGGAATGTAACTTATGTGAAAGGCTTTTCCAGTGAGAGGGATGAGATCGAGGCACAGGAAGTAGAGAAGGCCGTTCAGGCTGCGAAAGAAGCAGACATTGCAGTTGTTTTCGCAGGTCTGCCGGATGCATTCGAGTCCGAGAGTTATGACCGGAAAGATATGAAGCTTCCGGCGTGTCAGAATCATCTGATCGAAGAGGTGGCTAAGGTACAGCCGAATCTTGTTGTGGTGCTTCACAACGGAAGTCCGGTTGAGGCTCCATGGGCTGAGCAGACCGCTGCAATCCTGGAACTGTATCTTGGCGGACAGGGTGTCGGAGAAGCGTGTGACCGGTTACTTTACGGTCAGGCGAATCCAAGTGGAAGACTTGCTGAGAGCTTCCCGCTTCGCATAGAGGATAATCCAAGTTATCTTTCTTTTGGTGGAGATGGAAAGAAAGTGGATTATACTGAAGGAGTCTATGTCGGATACCGTTATTATGAGGCAAAGAAACAGCCGGTACGCTGGGCATTTGGACACGGATTGTCCTATACAGAATTTAAGTACGATCATTTGACAGTATCATCGAAAGAACTGGATGATGAGAATGAGATTATAGTAGAAGTAGATGTCACAAATGTTGGTGCATGTGCAGGAAAAGAAGTGGTACAGTTATATGTAGCAGACAAGAATGGAACTGTAAACCGACCAGTAAAAGAACTGAAAGGATTCACAAAGCTTTTCCTTCAGCCGAGAGAGACAAAGAAAGCACAGATGAAGATTAGTGCAAGAGACCTGTCCTTCTACAATGAAGAAATCAAAGACTGGTATGCACCGTCAGGAACTTACGAAATTCTGATTGGACATGCAAGTGATGATATTCGGATTAGCTGTGAGGTTTCGTTTACAACCAAGAAACAGCTTCCATTCCAGGTGACAGGTACTACGACAATCGGAGAACTTCTTGCAGATTCCAGAACAGCCGCTGCAACAATGGAATTACTTGCACCATTGCAGCAGAACGGAGAGAATGGAGAAGAAATCAGTGAGGCGGATCAGCAGATGATTCAGGCAATTTTAGAAGGACTTCCGTTAAAATCTTTATCCATTGCAGGTGTAACGGGAGAAACGATTGAGGGAATCATTTACAAATTAAATGAGTTGTGTTAAGAGGGAGGAGAACAAAAGATGGGCAAAGATAAAATAAAGTTCAAAGAAAAACTGGCCTATGCAACCGTAAACTTTGGTAACATACCGATTATGACGATCATCAATGGATATCTGTTGATCTTTTATACGAATATCTGTGGATTAAGTCCTGCGGCATGTGCCACATTGTTTCTGATCGCAAGAATTCTGGATGGATTAAATGATCCTCTGGTTGGATTCGTGATCGATCATCTTCCGAATACGAAGTTCGGACACTTCCGTCCGACATTGATCGTAGGAACGATTCTTTGTAGTGCAAATTTCCTGTTGTTATGGTTTGGACCGATGATGGCTCCATCTGGTAAACTGGCGATTGCTTATGTTTCCTACATTTTACTTGGCGTTTTGTTCCCGGTTATGGACATTTCCCTGAACAGTCTTCTTCCGGTTATGACAGAGGATATGAACGAAAGAAACTCTCTTAGTTCAGTAAAAGGTCTGGCTTATGTGGTAGGTGCGTTGGTTGTTAGTGTTGCAGCACCACTGATTCTTGGAGATACATCAAATAAAGATGGATACATCAAGTTGATTCTTATCACAGTTGCAGTGATTTTATTCTGTTCGATCATTGGAACACTTGGAGTAAAAGAGCGTATCAAACCACAGAAAGAAAAGAGTTATACGATTAAACAGTTATTCCAGATTTTATCACAGAAACCGGTATATATTACATTCCTTGTTGTATTGCTTTATACAATTGGAAACAATATTGTCAGTGCAGTTAACACATATTATTACACATATGTGTTAGGGAATTTAAGCTGGGCAGCAATCCTTACACTGGTAATGTGCGTTACGATTTTCCCGGCAACAATGATTGTAACAAAATTTATTGCAAAATACGGAAAGAAAAAGATGTATGCAGTTGGACTTGCAATTGTAGGTTTGTGCCCATTGATCCGTTTGATTGACGTGAAAAGTATTCCGATTTTGATCGTTTCATCTCTGATTGCAGGAGTAGGAAGTGGATTTGCGGCTCCATTAAATTATGGAATCCAGGCAGATAATACAGATTATGTGGAAATGACAATGGGAATCCGTGCTGAGGGCGCAGTTGCTTCTCTTTCCAGTTTTATCTCAAAATGTGCAATGGGAATAGGTGGAGCAATTCCAGGATATATGCTTCAGATGGCAGGTTTCAATGCAGTAGCTGAAGTACAGACACAGAGTGTAATCAATGTAATCATTTTCTGTCTGATTATCCTTCCGGCAATCATCAATGTGGTTGGAATTGGTATTTTCGCAAAGGCATATCCACTTACAAAAGAGAAACTGGAAGAGCAGACAAGAATTCTGCAGGAAAGACATTCAGCAGACAAAGCAGAATAAAATAGATTTATGGATACCGGTCATTTGTATGGGAATGGCCGGTAATGTAGTATAAGGAGAACATTATGGGTAAGATTTACGCAGCAAAGACAAATCATATTACAAATCCGCTTGGATTTTATATGGAGCAGATTGTATTTTCCTGGAAGGTAAAAGAATGCAAGGGAAAGAAACAGAAAAATGCAAGAATTTTGATCAGTGAGAAAGAGGATTTTTCAGAGATTCTTTTGGACACGAAAGAGGAGAATCTTGACAGTTGTGGAACGAAGGTAGATCTTCAAACAGAACCGTATACGAGATACTACTGGAAAGTCATTGTGGCAACAGATCAGGAAGAAGTAGTAGAATCCGATGTTCAGTTTTTTGAGACAGCAAAGCAGGACGAACCATGGGTAGGAAAGTGGATCACCTGTGGCTGGAAAGAGGGAAGACATCCAATCTTTTCCAAGCCGGTTTCAACAGAAAAAGAAGTTGAGCGGGCAAGACTCTATATCTGTGGTCTGGGACTGTATGAGGCATATTTTACTTCGAACAAGACCGAAAAAACAGAAAAAATTGGAAAGGAATATCTGACTCCTTACTGCAACAATTATGACCAGTGGATACAGTATCAGACCTATGATGTGACAGAGCAAATGAAAGCAGGTGGAGAACTTTCTGTTCTTCTTGGAGATGGATGGTACAAGGGAAGATTTGGTTTTAGTCAGCCGGAGAAGAAAGGTTTCTTTGGTGATGCATGGAAGGTGATCGCAGAAGTACATATTGATTATGCAGATGGATCAAAAGAAGTGATCGGTACGGATGAATCCTGGAAAGTAACGGAAAGTAAGATTTCTTTTTCTAACATCTATGATGGAGAGAAGAGAGATGATACTTTGCCGGATGTTCCAAAAGCAGCAGCGATTCTTGCAGTGGCACCGAAGGGCAGACTGATGGAGCGGTTATCACTTCCTGTAACAGTATATAAAGAAATGAAGCCAGTGGAGCTGATTCATACACCGGCAGGCGAGCAGGTATTTGATCTTGGACAGGAGATTACCGGAATTTTCAGATTCCATGTAAAGGAAGCAGCAGGAACTGAGATCCTGATTCAGACAGGAGAAGTGCTCCAGGATGGTAACTTCTACAATGGAAACTTGAGAACCGCAAAGTCAGAATATCATTACATTTCGGATGGAACAGAAAAAGAGTTCATTCCTTATTTTACCTATTATGGATATAGATATGTGAAAGTAAGTGGTGTGACAGATCTGTCCTGCGATGATTTTACAGCACTTGTTCTTTGTAGTGAATATGAGAAGACAGGCGAGTTAGAGACAGGACATGAGCTTGTGAATCAGTTGATTTCCAATGTAGAGTGGGGAATGAGAGGAAATTTCCTGGATGTTCCGACAGACTGCCCGCAGAGAGATGAACGAATGGGATGGACAGGAGATACGCAGGTGTTTTCAGTTACTGCAAGTTATCTGGCAGATACCTATGCATTTTACAGAAAATTTTTATATGACATGTATCAGGAACAGCTGTTGGCAGATGGTATGGTACCTGAAGTTGTACCGACATTTGGTCCGAGTAAGACATCTTGTGCGTGGGGAGACGCGGCATGTATTCTTCCGTGGAATGTCTATCTGTTCAGTGGAGATAAGACAATTCTCGAGCAGCAGATCGACAGTATGAAAGCCTGGGTGGATTACATCAGAAGGGTGGATGGCGAGCATCACGGATGGAGAAACTCCTTCCATTACGGTGACTGGCTGGCACTCGACCGTCCGGGAGCAAAAGAAGGAAATGTATATGGTGCGACAGACGAAGCGTATATCGCAGATGTCTATTATGCAGCCAGTGCACAGATTGTCGCGAAAGCAGCAGAAGCATTAGGAAAATCTGAGTTGCAGAAGGAATATCAGGAGATTGCCGATCAGCAGTGGACAGTAGTCAGGGATGAATACTTTACAGCGACCGGAAGATGCGCGATCAAGACGCAGACAGGACTTACACTTGCGTTAAAATATCATTTATCAGAAAATGAAACAATGACAGCAGAGATGTTGAAAAAGCTGTTCCGGCAGAACAAGTACAAGTTAAATACTGGATTTGTTGGTACACCACTTTTGTGTAATGTGCTTACAGAGAATGGTATGTCAGATATTGCTTACCAGTTGCTTCTGAATGAAGAATTCCCAGGGTGGCTCTATGAGGTGAAACTGGGTGCAACAACTGTTTGGGAGAGATGGAATTCTCTGGATGAGAACGGACATGTCTCAAGTACAGGAATGAACAGTCTGAATCATTATTCTTATGGAGCAGTGCTGGAATGGGTTTACAGACATGCGGCAGGTATTGATGTGACTGAACAGAATCCGGGTGGAAGAAAGATGAAGATTCATCCGAAAGTGAATGCAGAATTAGGTTATGTGGATGTTTCCTGGGATTCTGCCAGTGGAAGGTATCAGAGCAGTTGGAAGATACTGGATGGAAATAAAATACAGTTGCGTTTTTCTGTTCCTTTTGGATGTGAAGCGGAAATCAGTCTGCCTTATGTAGCAGACAGTGTATATGAAGAGAAAGAGAATCCATTGTTTGTAAATGTGAAAGAAGGAGTCTGCCTTGTAGAAGCCGGAAACTATGAAGTGACCTATGAAGCAGTAGTGCCATTAAAGAAAACTTACAGTGTGGATTCCACGATGGAAGATCTGATGAGTAATCCGAAGATCCGTGGGTTCCTGGCTTCCATGATGGACGTGGATATGCTTCCGGATATTGTGTATGAGATGTCTTTGAGAGATGTTGCAAAAATGTTTGCCGGAGAAATTGGAGACGAGCAGGAAAAGATGCTCAATGCAGCATTGGGACAATTCTGAATAATCGCCGTTGCAACTACACGATAAGAAATAAAGTCTCCTGTAGTATAATTCTCATCCGTAATCGGATTAGCAGAACCGAATGCAGCCGGTTTACCGGCACCTTCTACGTCTGCGTGCAGTTTGACTGCCGCATCTGGAACGACAACCCCATTTTCATCTACGATTTCAATTCGGACATAAGCAAGTGCATGACCGTTCGCAGACAGTTCTGTCTTCTCAGGAATCAGAGAAATATTCTGGGAAGAGACTGGATGTTGATCAGTTATTGGAACAATTCCTCACGGAAAATCTGACAAAAGATCCGGGATATGAACAGATCGAGCAGGGACTGATGATCCGCCTGTTGCAGTATCTCTGTCAGGCATATGTTCCGCAGTTACATACGGACAGCAAAGAAGGAAAGGAAAAGGCGTTCCTCTATGAACTGGAATGCTACATCCGGACAAATGCACCTACCATGACAGTTGCTGGAGCAGACGATACTTCTGGTGAAGCAGATCGCACAGCAGGTGGGATATGAGAACGTGAGTCATTTCTATCATTTGTTTGAGAAGTATTATGGGAAGACACCGAAAGAGGTTAGAGCCGCTGGGGATGGAAAATAACTAAGGCTTGCAATTTGGGGGCAGAATTTCAGTAAAGTATTTATGTTATACTAAAATATAGAATATATATAAAAAGATTGAAAAAACAGAAAGAAAAATTGTATAATTTTACCTATAACAACAAAGGAGGATCTTTGAAATGGATCGTTTGAAAGGTAAAGTAGCTATTATTACAGGAGGTAACTCAGGGGTTGAAGAAGCAACAGCAAAAATGTTCGCTAAAGAAGGCGCAACTGTTGTTATCACAGCAAGAAGAGAGGCTGCGCTGGAGAAAGTAGCAGAAGAGATTAAGGCAGCAGGCGGAGAAGTTTATGCTGTTTCAACAGATATCTCGAAGAAGGGAGATCCGGAGCGACTGATGGATCTCGTGATCGAGAAATATGGCAAGATAGACATTCTTGTGAATAACGCAGGAATCCTTGAGGAAGGACTGAAACCAATCGATCGATTCTCAGACGAAGATCTTGATCGTATCGTAGAGACGAATGAAAAAGGAACTATGCGCTGCATGCGTGCAGCAGCACAAAAGATGCAGGCAGGAGCATCCATCGTAAATGTTGCTTCTATTGCCGGAGTAAAGGGATGTGGAGGAGCTGCTTATGTAGCATCAAAAGCAGCAATTGTAGGTGTGACAAAGCATACAGCACTTCGTTTCCAGGCAACAGGTATTCGTTGTAATGCAATCTGCCCGGGAAATATTATTACACCAATGACATCAGGAACAAATCCGGCAGCACTTGATCCAGATATGATTGGTGCGATGTCAACACATAGTAATCTTAGAACACCATCTTGTACAGCCGAAGACGTAGCAAATGTAATTTTGTTCTTTGCAAGTGATGAATCAAAGGCGATTACAGGACAGGCAATTGTAACAGATTTTGGAGCTATGCTGTAAGAATATAATATGGTTAACAAAAACAGGAGCAGAGTTTGTTCCTGTTTTTTACTAGGTGCCTTGCGGTGAATATTTCTAATAGATGACAAACTTTGCTCCAAGGGGGCATTTTGGAAAATATATTTTATGTTTAGAGTAAAAAAAGAGTGGTGAGATGAGATGAAAACAAGAGAGGAAGCGGTTGCTTATGGTCTGACTTTTCAGGACAGCTATGAAGACAGACCATTCAAAGACCAACGATGGCAAGTAATCCGTGTAAAGCCAAGTAAAAAGATATTTTTGTGGATATATGAAAAGGACGAAAAGATTTGCTTGAATGTAAAGACTGATTTTAGATGGAGAGATTTCTGGCGTGCCGCGTATCCGTCAGTGATTCCAGGGTATCATCAGAACAAAGAGCATTGGAATACAATTATTTTGGATGGATCTGTTCCGGACAAGGATATTAAACAAATGATCGGCGAGAGCTATGACCTTGTGACAGATAGCCCTACGAAAAGAATCTATGAGACTGTGAAACAGATTCCGAAAGGGCATGTGGCAACTTATAGACAGGTTGCGAAGATGGCAGGAAATGAAAAGATGTCCAGGGCCGTTGGAAATGCACTTCACAAGAATCTAGATCCGGAGCACATTCCATGTTTCCGTGTCGTGAATGCAAAAGGAGAACTCGCCGGAGCGTTTGCATTTGGCGGAGCGAATGTGCAGGCAGAGCTTTTGAGAGAAGATGGTGTGGAGGTTATAGATGGAAAGGTGGATCTGAAAAAGTATCAGATGTGACTGAAGCCACTAAACTCCGTCCCTATCTGGCTCCTATTCTAATTTATTTTCATTTCTCCAATTTCTTGGTGACATCCCATAGACATTTTTGAATGCACGTGAAAAATGCAGCTGATTCGGATATCCTACAGCATTCCCAATATCTGCAATTGATAGTGAAGTGATCTTTAAAAGCTCTGTAGCCTTAGTCATACGATAACTGATCAGGAATTCCTGTGGAGAACGTCCAATCGTATCGTGAAAAATCTTTCCGAAATAACTTCTATTCAATCCGCAGAATGCGGAAATATCTTCTACAGAAATATCATTTTGGAAATTCTGCTCTATATAAGAAAGAGCTTCTTTAATATAAAAATCCCGGATACTTCCATTTTGCTTCACATGAACTGTCGCAGCAGAACGCATGAAATAATCTAAAAATAAATAGAGATGTCCAATCAGATGAAAAGGGGACTCTTCCGAATGCCGGCTGAGATAAAGCATCTCGTCCATCATCTGATTGCGAAGTTCCTTCGAACTGGCATGATAAACAGGCTCGTTCGGACTTAATCCAGCACTTGTAACAATCTCACGGGCGCGAAGTCCATCGAATTCTACCCATGTGTATTCCCAAGGAAGCTTAGAATCAGCAATATAAGTATTGACCTGTCCCGGAAAAAGCATGAAGCCTTGTCCACTTTTTACTTGCCACTCGGTCGTGTTTCCATTCTCGTCATCTGCAAATAATGTTCCTGTTCCGGAAATCACATAATGGAAAATGTAATGATTTCTTGCTGCAGGACCGAACGAGTGAGCCGGTGCACATTGTTCCCATCCATATTGATATAATCCCAGATCAACAAAATTTTCATTTGGAAATACAGAAAAAAGTAAATCGCTCATATAAATCACCTCTGATAGCATTATATATCAAAATGCTAGATAACTTCAATATATAACAAGAAAAACTGCATTTTGGTATAAAATATAAAAAACACTGGTATTTATAGTCGCATAAAGATATGTTATAATTTGATTATCAAATAGATAGCCTAAGTAAAATGACAAAAATATTCCGGAATGTGTCAAAATGAAAGGTGTATGGTAGAAGGAAGGAGTAAGGAAATGTATAAGAAGAGCAATCGAATCATTTGCATGGGATTGATGCTTTGTATGACTTCGGCAATGATACTTGGAGGCTGCGGGCAGAAGAATGAAAGCAGTGGAAAAATAGAAATCGAGCTTGTACAGTATAAACCTGAGGCGGTGAAAACATTTGAAAAGATCGAAGAAGAATTCAATGCAACTCATGATGATATTCATTTGACGATTGAATCTCCAAATGATGCAATGACAGTACTTAAAACACGTTTTATCAGAGAAGACGCTCCAGATATTATCGGAATCGGTGGAGATGTCAATTTCTCTAACTTTATTGATTCTGATATGTTGATGGATATTTCAGATTATGAAGGCCTGGACTCTATTAAACAGGCTTACCTGGATATAGACAAAGCGCTTGAATTTGTACCGGAGGATGGCGTGTATGCCGTTCCATATGTGGCAAATGCAGCAGGAGTTCTGTACAACAGAGCAATGTTTAAGGAATATGGCTGGGAAATTCCGGAAACCTGGGATGAATTTATAGCCCTCTGTGAACAGATCCAGAGTGAAGGAATCCAGCCATTGTATTTTGGATTTAAAGATACATGGACTTGTCTTGCACCGTGGAATGCGATCGCCGTTGATCTTGCACCGGCAGATGTCTGCAGTCAGGTGAACAAAGGCGAGACAACATTTTCAGATGAATATAGAGAAGTAGCAGAAAAGACACAGGCACTGCTTGCCTATGGGCCAAAAGATCCATTTGCCTATGATTACAATGGAGCTTGTACAGCATTTGCAAACGGAGAATCTGCAATGTACACGATCGGAAGTTATGCAATCCCACAGATTCATACAGTAAATCCGGATATGGATATCGATTCCTTTGTAATGCCGGCCAATAATGACGCATCAGAGAATAAGCTGAACTCCGGTGTGGATCTTCAGTTCAGTGTTATGAAAGACTGCGAGAACAAAGAGGCAGCATATGAAGTGCTTAATTTCCTTTTGAAAGATGAAAATGTACAGAGTTATCTGGATGAACAGAAAGCGGTTCCGTGTAAAGAAGGAGATTTTGAACTTGCTTCAACACTTGATGGAGTGAAATCTTTCATAGAAGAAGGAAGAATGGCAGATTACCAGGATCATTACTATCCTTCAGAGATGTCAGTAGATGCACAGATTCAGACATTTCTTATGAAAGGGGATGTGGATGCATTCTTAACAAAGTTTGATACAGACTGGAAGAGATATAACCGTGATATCATCCGCAAAGTGGAAGATTACGAGAAAGAGCATGCGGACGAAGATTAAGGAAGGGGAATTCAAGCATGGGAAAGAAATCAATGAGTGGAAGAAAAATGACCTTTCTTCTGATAACAATTCCGATCGTGGCACTGTTTTTCTGTTTTAATACATTGCCACTGATCAAAGGTGTGATTTACAGTTTTACGAATTTCAAAGGTTATGGAAGCTTTGACTGGGTAGGACTTAGAAATTATCAGGATCTTTTTACAGACAGCAGAGTCGGAGGTTCTTACCTGTTTACATTTAAACTTGCAATTGTAGCTACGATTGTGACAAATGTAATCAGTTTGATCCTTGCACTCGGACTGAATAGTAAGATTAAATTCAAGAGTGCGTTTCGTGGTGCCTACTTTATTCCAAATGTTCTCGGAGCGTTGGTTGTAGGATACATTTTCAATTACTTTTTTACATATATTCTTCCGGCTTTCGGAGAAATGCTTGGAAGCAAGACCCTTTCTTCCAGTATGCTGTCCAGTACAAAAATGGCATGGATCGCAGTTGTAATCGTGTGTGCATGGCAGTCGATCGCGATGAATACAATTATTTATATTTCAGGACTGCAGACAGTTCCGGAGGATGTTTACGAAGCAGGAGCGATTGACGGTGCAACAGGATGGAATAAGTTCAGACATCTGACATTCCCTCTCATTATTCCATTCTTTAGCATAAATATGGTACTCTGTGTGAAAAACTTCCTGATGGTATTTGATCAGATCATGGCGTTGACCAAAGGAGGTCCGGCACAGAGTACAGAATCCATTTCTTATCTGATTTATAACAATGGTATGAGTGGCGGTCAGTTTGGATTCCAGAGTGCAAACGCAGTGATATTCTTTATCGTTATTGTTGTAATTTCTGTATTACAGATGACAATCACAGGGAAAAAGGAGGAACAGCTGTAATGGAAAAAATGAAAATAAAAGAACGAGTAAACTGGCCTGTAACGATTTTACTTTTACTTGGTCTGATTACGGTTGCTTTTCCACTGTATATGACAATCGTAATTGCACTGAAGAAGCCTTCTGAGATGACGAATAGTATCAGCGGAATCCTTTCTTTACCAAGTCATTTAAGCCTTGATAATTTTGCTGAGGCAATGAGAGTGACAGATTTCTGGCATTCTCTCGGAAACAGTGTATTTATTACACTTGTAACAGTTGTCCTTTCAATTCTGATTCATTCACTGTTGGGGTATGCAATCGGAAGAAATAAGAAGAGTAAATTTTACAAATTCATTTATTTTTATGTTGTCAGCGGAATGTTTGTGCCATTTGCAATTCTGATGATGCCTGTTGTAAAACAGACGGCGCAGATGGGATTGGCAAACAGGGCAGGAGTTATTATTCTGTACGTTGTATTTTATATGCCTATGAATGTATTGCTTTATTCCGGATATTTGACAAATATTCCGATTGCGTTGGAAGAAGCAGCCTGTGTGGATGGTGCGAGTACATGGAAAACATATTGGAAGATTGTTTTCCCGATCATGAAACCAATGCATGCGACAGTTGCAGTTCTGACAGCACTTGGTACATGGAACGATGTTATGACACCACTTGTAATTATGTCAGGCTCAGGAAGCGGAAATACACTTCCACTGGCACAGCTAAACTTCCAGACACAGTTTGGAACAAACTATAATCTGGCATTTGCCTCCTATCTGTTGGCATTGCTTCCGATTCTGATCTTCTATCTGATCTGTCAGAAGCATATCCTTAACGGAGTTGTTAATGGAGCAGTGAAATAATAAAAAGTAAAAGATAGCGAAGCGAGAACAGACAGTAATGCAGATCTTGCTTCGCTAAAATAGAAATTAGGGGTATTTAGATATGGGAATTATATATTGCGAGAAAGACAGAACATTTACTTTACAGACAAAAAATACAACATATCAGATGCAGGTGGATCGCTATGGATTTTTGTTACATCTATATTATGGGAAGAAAACCGATGGATGTATGGACTATCTTCTGACATATTATGACAGGGGATTTTCGGGAAATCCATATGATGCAGGAGAAGATCGTACGTATTCAATGGATACACTTCCACAGGAATTTCCTTGTTACGGGAATGGGGATTTCAGAAGTACAGCATTTGCAGTAGAAAATGCAGATGGAAGTATGAGCTGTGACCTTCGTTACAAGAGTCATACAATCCGCGATGGAAAATATAATCTGCAAGGACTTCCGGCAGTTTATGCAAGTGATGAGGAATCACAGACACTGGAAATCTTAATGGAAGATCCGGTGACAGGAGTTAAGGTGGTGCTTCTTTATGGAGTGCTTCCTGCACAGGATATTATTACAAGAAGTGTGTGTGTGAAAAATGAAAGCAGTGGCAAAATCTATTTAAACAAAATTGAGTCAGCAAGTCTGGATTTCCTTTATGGAGATTATGAACTTCTGACATTTTATGGTAGACATGCGATGGAGCGAAATGTTCAGAGAGTTCCGGTTGTGCATGGAACACAGAAGATTGGAAGTGTCAGAGGAACCTCCAGTCATCAGTACAATCCAATGATGATTCTTGCAGAAAAAGAAACGACAGAAGATAAAGGAAATTGTTATGCAATGTCCTTTGTATACAGTGGATGTTTCCAGGGAGAAGTGTTGAAAGATCAGTTAAACCAGACAAGAATGATGCTGGGACTTCAGGAAGAAGCTTTTCGTTATCCATTGGAAACAGGAGAAATGTTCCAGGCTCCGGAAGTGATTTTATCCTATTCCTCAGAAGGAATGAATCGTTTGTCTCAGAATCTGCATCATTGTATCAGACAACATATCTGCAGAGGCAAATATAAAGAAGAAATTCGTCCAATCCTGATCAATAGCTGGGAAGCAGCTTATTTCGATTTTACTGGAGATGCAATCTATGAGCTTGCCAAAGCGGCGAAGGAAGTCAATATTGACATGCTTGTTATGGATGACGGCTGGTTTGGAAAACGTGATGATGATAATAGCGGACTGGGTGACTGGTTTGTGAATGAGAAGAAACTTGGTGGCACACTTGGAAATCTGATTAAGAGGATTAATGATCTGGGTGTGAAGTTTGGTATTTGGATCGAGCCGGAAATGGTTTCAGAAGACAGTGATCTTTATCGAAAACACCCGGACTGGGCATTGACGGTTCCGGGCAGAAATCCGGTCAGAAGCAGAAACCAGCTTGTATTGGATTTTTCAAGAAAAGAAGTTGTAGATGAAATTTATGATCAGATTTGCAAGGTGCTGGATCAGGGGAATATCGAATATGTAAAATGGGACATGAATCGAAGTCTGATGGACGTTTATTCTGCAACAACAAAAGATCAGGGTAGAGTATTACATGACTATGTGTTGGGGCTTTATGATTTTCTAGAGCGCCTCGTACAGAGATATCCGAATCTGCTGATCGAAGGTTGTAGCGGAGGAGGTGGAAGATTTGATGCCGGTATGATGTATTACACTCCGCAGATCTGGTGTAGTGATAACACAGATGCAATTGACAGATTACGGATTCAGTATGGAACATCCTTTGGTTATCCGGTATCAGTAGTAGGCTCACATGTATCAGCAGTGCCGAATCATCAGACGGGAAGAAAGACTCCACTTCATACAAGAGGTGTTGTTGCGATGTCCGGAACTTTTGGATACGAGCTGAATCTTATGAAACTTTCTGAAGAAGAAAAGCAGGAAATTCGAGAGCAGATCGCAGAATATAAGAGCTATGCGCCGATCATTCAGAATGGACTGTACTATCGTCTTTCAGATCCGACAACAGAAGAAATCTGCGCATGGGAGTTTGTGCATACAGATGAGAAAGAACAAAGTAAAGTTCTTTTAAATGTAGTTATGCAGGTGATTCATGGAAATATGACGGTAAATTATGTGAAACTTCAAGGTCTTGAAGAAACAGCTGTATATCGAGAAGAAAAGAGTGGAAAACGATATACCGGAGCTGCACTTATGTATGGCGGCATGCCGCTTCCGATAGAGCCGGGCGAATATCAGGCATATCAGTATTGTTTTGTGAAAGAGTAAAATAAATTGGTTGACGATGGAACAGAAAATGGTGAGGAATGTGAATAATACAGAAAAAATCTTTGCACAGCGTATGGAAAAACATCAGGATGAATTACGCTGGCTTTATATGGAGTTGTATGGAAATGATGCAATGTATGCAGAACTTTGTGAGCAGATGCATGATTACTACTCGAAGCGCAGCACAGAGTTGAAAAAAAGAGATATTAAGAAAGAAAAGAATCCTGACTGGTTTAAGGAAAAAGAAATGCTTGGCATGATGTTGTATATTGACAACTTTGCAGGGAATTTGAAAGGTGTAGAGAGAAAGTTACCTTATTTGAAGGAATGCAATGTAAACTGTATTCATTTAATGCCTTTTTTGGACACTCCGAAAGGAAAATCAGACGGTGGATATGCAGTGGCGGATTTTCGGAAAGTAAGACCGGATCTTGGTACAATGAAAGATCTTGCCAGATTGACTGAAAAATGCCATGAAAATGATATGAATGTATGCATGGATTTCGTGATGAATCATACTTCTGAGGAACATGAGTGGGCAAAACGTGCCAGAGCAGGCGAAGGAGAATACATGAGCCGTTATTTCTTCTATGATAACGGTGATATTCCGGCGAGATACGAAGAAACTGTTCCACAGGTCTTCCCTACAACAGCACCGGGAAATTTTACATGGCTTCCGGAAATCGGACATTATGTGCTTACGACGTTTTATCCATATCAGTGGGATTTGAATTATCGTAATCCAAGAGTATTTAATGAGATGATGTATAACTTCCTTTTTCTTGCGAATCAGGGAATGGATATTATCCGTATTGATGCAGTTCCTTATATCTGGAAAGAACTTGGAACAAGCTGCCGTAATCTGAAAGAAGTACATACGATTGTAAGAATGATGCGTATGATTGCGGAAATTGTCTGTCCGAGCGTGATACTTCTCGGCGAAGTGGTTATGGAGCCGGAAAAGGTGGTGCCGTACTTTGGTACAGTTGAAAAACCGGAATGTCATATGCTCTATAATGTGACAACAATGGCGACGACCTGGAACAGTATTGCGACAAGAGACATCCGGCTTTTGAAGAAACAGATGGATATAGTTAGCCGTCTGCCAAAGCAATATACATTTTTGAATTACCTTCGTTGTCACGATGATATCGGGTGGGGACTTGATTTTGATACAATGAAACAATGGGGAATGGAAGAGCCTTCTCATAAGCGTTATCTGAATGATTATTTTACCGGAAAGATAGCAGACAGCATCAGCCGTGGAGAGTTATATAACGATGATCCTGTAACTCAAGATGCACGATTTTGTGGAACAACAGCATCCATGTGTGGAATTGAAGCAGCAGGATTTGAAGGAAATGCAGAAAAAATGCAGACGGCAATTCAAGAAGATCTCATGCTCCACGCTTACATGTTGACACAGTCAGGAATCCCGATGCTTTACAGTGGAGATGAGTTAGGGCAGGTGAATGATTACAGCTATAAAGAAGATGCTGAAAAAGTATCTGATTCACGGTATCTCCACCGAGGAGTATTCCAGTGGACACTTGCGGATAAGAGGAAAGATCTTTCTACTGTACAGGGAAAGTTATTCCAGATGTTGAACCGGTTGGAACAGATCCGAAGACAGGAAAATGTCTTTTCCCAGGAAGCAGAAGTATATACTTATGATGTTCACAATGACAGTATTTTAGGAATCCTCAGAGAGTATAAGGGAGAACGATTTATTGCACTGTTTAATTTCAGCGAAAGTGAACAGACTGCGTGGATGCAGGAAGAAGGCATTTTCAGAGATTTAATAAATGGTGAGATTACAGAAATGAAAGATCCTGTTTTAAAAGGATATGGCTTTGTCTGGGTAAAATATAAAGTGTAAAATATACATAAATGGATTGAAATACTGAAAGAAAAATTGTATAATTTTACCTATAACAACAAAGGAGGATCTTTGAAATGGATCGTTTGAAAGGTAAAGTAGCTATTATTACAGGAGGTAACTCAGGAGTTGGAGAAGCAACAGCAAAGATGTTCGCAAAAGAGGGCGCAACTGTTGTTATCACAGCGAGAAGAGAGGCTGCACTGGAGAAAGTAGCAGAAGAAATTAAGGCAGCAGGAGGAGAAGTTTTCGCTGTTTCAACAGATATCTCAAAGAAGGGAGATCCGGAGCGACTGATGGATCTCGTGATCGAGAAATATGGCAAGGTAGACATTCTTGTGAATAATGCAGGAATTCTTGAGGAAGGACTGAAACCAATCGATCGATTCTCAGACGAAGATCTTGATCGTATCATAGAGACGAACGAAAAAGGAACTATGCGTTGCATGCGTGCTGCATCACAGAAGATGCAGGCAGGAGCATCTATCGTAAATGTTGCTTCTATCGCTGGAGTGAAAGGATGTGGCGGAGCTGCTTATGTAGCATCTAAAGCAGCAATCGTAGGAGTGACAAAGCATACAGCACTTCGTTTCCAGGCAACAGGAATCCGTTGTAATGCAATCTGCCCGGGAAATATCATTACACCAATGACATCAGGAACAAATCCGGCATCACTTGACCCGGATATGATCGGTGCAATGTCAACACACAGTAATCTTAGAACACCATCTTGTACAGCAGAAGATGTAGCAAATGTAATCCTGTTCTTTGCAAGCGATGAATCAAAGGCGATTACAGGACAGGCAATCGTAACAGATTTCGGAGCTATGCTGTAAGGAAAATAAGATAGCAACTATTTAAAAAGGACAGAAAGGTTAACAAAGCGAAACCTTTCTGTCCTTCTTTGTATATAAATAAAAAAGAATGTTGCAAAATGAAACATAAAAGCGTATACTAAAAGAAAAAAAGCGGTGATTCTATGAAAACAAAATTTAACGAGTATTTGACAAAATTACGTAAATCCCGGGTCTACACTCAGGCGCAGATGGCAGAAAAACTGGGGATTTCCAGATCGACTTATACCAATTATGAGAATGGAAACCGGACACCGGACTTTGAAGTACTGGAACGAATAAGTGAGGTGTTAGCCTGTTCCTTAGATGAATTATTTGGAAGAAAACCAACTTATGTTGCAAGTTGTGACGTGGTAAAGGAAGACAGCAGTCTGTACAATGTATCTAGGATACAAGAGGAAAAACCTAAACTTGCAATAGGAGTACAGGACTTTCGTGATTTGCGTGAAAAACAAGCCTATTATGTGGATAAAACACAGTTTATTGAACAGTTTTTAGAATCCTGGTATCAGATTACATTAATTACAAGACCGAGAAGGTTCGGTAAGACACTTAATATGTCAATGTTGGCAGAATTTCTTGACTGTACAAAAGATTCCTCCGATTTATTTTGTGGAACAAAGATTACAAAATCTGTCCACTACAAGGAGCTGAATCGATATCCTGTTGTATTTTTGTCTTTCCTTAACGTGAAAGCGGGGGATGCAGAATCTCTTTGTTATGCATTGAAAGATACTGTACGTGCGGAGTATGAGCGCTTTTATCAGATACTTAATGATGGAAGACTGTCAGAATTCCAGGTAAAAGAATTCAATATGATTTATAACAGTTTATGTCAGGAATGCATCGGAAAAGAAATAGAAAATCATGTAATTCGTTCAATTGCTGTTCTTTGTCAGACACTGAGTACGTATTATGGAGAAAAAGTATTTTTGCTGTTAGATGAATATGATACTCCGTTTATGTCTGCAAATTCCGAAGGATATTATGATGAAGTAAGAGCCATGTTGAATCGTTTTCTGGCAACGTCCCTGAAAGGCAACGATTATCTTCAAAAGGCAATTCTGACAGGAATTCAGAGAATTGCGAAGGAAAATATATTTTCGGGTCTCAATAATTTAGTTGTCTGCACAGTGCAGGACGAAGATTATGATGACTGTTTTGGTTTTACAGAGCAAGAAGTAAAAGAGCTGCTTGCTTATTGTAAAGCAGAATTTTCAGATGAGCTGAAAAAGATGTACGATGGATATCATTTTGGCAGTACAGATGTATATAATCCATGGTCAATATCGTGTTATGCGGCAAGAAGAAGGATGGATTCTTATTGGGTTAATACAAGCGAGAACAGTATTTTACGTAATGCACTTGAAGTACAGGGAAGGTCTTTTGAGAAAGAATATGAGGCCTTGGTCACAGAAGGTGAAGTAGAAGTGACAGTAGATTTTTCAATGGCTTATTATGAAAAAATGGACGAAGCAAATCTATGGGGACTTCTTGTAAATGCCGGAATTGTAACAATTACAAAAGAAATCGAAGAGGACTATTACCGACTTCGGGTTCCTAATCTGGAAGTGTGGAAAGTATTCAAAGAATTAACAGCATGTCATCTGAAAATCGATGAGAGACATATGGAGAAGATGTTAAATGCTCTTAAAAGAAAGGATATGGAACGTTTTGCAGAAGAGTATCAGAGAGTTCTTTTGGAATTGCCATCTTATCATGACCTGAAAGATGAGAATAGTTACCATATGATGACGCTTGGAATGTGTGCATTTCTTAGAAAGGATTATGATATCAAAAGCAATCGGGAAACCGGAGAAGGCAGAAGTGATATCTGTCTTTATGCAAAACATGACAGATATCCAAATTTAATTTTGGAATTCAAGTATACCAAAGATGAAAAAGACGATTTAGAAAAGCTTGCAGAAAAGGCACTGGAACAGATAAAAGAAAAACAATATGATGCAGAGATGACCGGAGAAGTGTGTTATGTTGGACTGGCACATTATGGGAAAAGTTCTTGTATCAGATGGAGAAAAAACGGTTGACATCTATCAGACAAGCTTTTATACTAATCATGTGAAGAAAACACGGGGAGCTTGTGTACCAGGCTGAGAGGAAGTTGAGAACTTCGACCCATAACCTGATTTGGATAATGCCAACGTAGGAATGTATAAAGCAGTACTTTAGAGAGATACATTTGTTGGTATCTCTCTTTCTTTATAATCAGGAAAAATTGAAAATTAAATATTGGAGTAAGTTGAGATTGAGCGAGAGTTCATGAAGGGGTGCACCACCACGGGTACATTTCTTTCATGAACTCTTTTTTCAATTATCCGGAAAGGAGCAGTTATGATCACAGTAAATGGAAAGCAGATCCAGCTGACATCTGAAATGAGTGTTGCGGATTATCTGGAGCAGAACAATTACCAGATTAATAGAATCGCAGTTGAAATGAATGAAGAAATTCTTCCGAAATACAGCTATTCAGAGACAATGCTCAAAGACGGTGACCGTCTGGAGGTTGTGACATTTGTAGGAGGAGGCTGATATCAGATGGCATCAGAAAGAATATTAAGCAAAGAAGAAATCGAAACAGCGCTGAATGAACGCCATTCGCCGGAAAAACAGAAGCTTTTATCAGCCGGTCAGGTGACGATTGCCGGACTTGGTGGACTGGGTTCTAATGTAGCGTATTCACTTGCACGAATTGGAGTAGGACATCTGCATCTGATCGATTTTGATGTAGTGGATATTACAAATTTGAACCGGCAGCAGTATTTCATGGAGCATATCGGAATGTATAAGACCGATGCGCTAAAGTCACTGCTTTTAAAGATTAATCCATATCTGGATATTCGTACAGATTGTGTGAAGGTGACAGAAGAGAATTTGAAAGAACTGTTTGCGGATGCTCAGATTGTCTGTGAAGCATTTGATAATCCGGTAGCAAAAGCAATGCTGGTGAATGGAATTCTGGAGCATTTTCCGGAGAAGAAGCTTGTGTCTGCAACAGGTATGGCAGGCTATGAAAGCAGCAATATAATCAGTACTAAGAGAATGATGAAGAACTTTTATTTATGTGGAGATCGTGTGACAGAGCCGACTTATGGGAATGGATTAATGGCTCCACGAGTTGCAATCTGTGCAGGGCATGAAGCAAATATGATCACGCGTTTGCTTCTTGGAGAAGAGGATGTATAGAAAGACATCTAAATGAATAAAAAAGAAAGAAGGATTTAAGTTATGAATCAGAAAGATACATTTACACTAGGTGGAAAAGAATTTAGTTCACGTTTTATTCTTGGATCAGGAAAATTTTCACTTGATCTTGTAAAAGCATGTGTAGAAAAAGCAGGAGCTCAGATCATTACACTTGCGCTTCGTCGTGCAAATGAAGGAGGACTTGCGAATATTTTGGATTATATTCCGGAAAATGTAACACTTCTTCCGAATACGTCAGGAGCAAGAAATGCAGAGGAAGCAGTCCGTATTGCAAGACTTTCCAGAGAAGTTGGTTGTGGTAATTTCGTAAAAATCGAAGTTGTCAGAGACTCAAAATATCTTCTGCCGGACAACTATGAGACAATCAAGGCAACAGAAATTCTTGCAAAAGAAGGCTTTATAGTTATGCCATATATGTACCCGGATCTGAATGCGGCAAGAGATCTGGTGAATGCAGGGGCTGCCTGTGTAATGCCACTTGGAGCACCAATTGGTTCTAACAAAGGACTTTGTACAAAAGACTTCATTCAGATTTTGATTGATGAGATTGATCTGCCGATTATTGTAGATGCAGGAATCGGACGCCCATCCCAGGCATGTGAGGCAATGGAAATGGGAGCTGCAGCTGTTATGGCGAATACAGCAATCGCAACAGCAGGAAATGTCGAGGAGATGGCTGAGGCATTCAAGAAAGCAATTGAAGCAGGAAGAAGTGCTTATCTTTCAGGACTCGGGAGAACGATTGAACGTGGTGCAAGTGCATCTTCACCATTAACAGGATTTCTGGAAGACTAGGAGGCAGTTGAGATGAATGATACACATGTTAATGAAAGTATTTTAAGTGAAGAGATACTGGAAGATCAGAAGAAAAACAGAATCGATCATATGACTTATCTTCCGGGAATGGAGGATATCGGATCAGAAATCATGGATCAGGTGATCAAGGCAATGGAAGCCTATGATTATAGTAAATATACGGCAGCAGATGTGAAAAATGCACTTGCACATTCGGAACGTACCCCAGAGGATTTCCGTGCGCTGTTATCACCGGCAGCCCTTCCATTTTTGGAAGAGATCGCCCAGGCAGCTCAGAAGGAGACAAGAAAACATTTTGGAAACAGTGTTTATATGTTCACACCGATTTATATTGCAAACTATTGTGAAAACTATTGTATTTATTGTGGATTTAACTGTCACAATAAGATCAACCGCGCACAGCTGAATGCGGAAGAGATTGAGAAAGAAATGGCAGCAATCGCAGAGACGGGATTACAGGAAATCCTGATCCTGACAGGGGAAAGCCGCAATAAATCTACAGTAGAGTATATTGGAGAGGCGTGCAAGATTGCAAGAAAGTATTTCAAAGTGATCGGCTTGGAAATCTATCCGGTCAATTCAGATGAATATGCGTATCTGCATGAATGTGGAGCTGACTATGTAACCGTATTCCAGGAAACATATAATTCAGATAAGTACGAGACACTTCATCTGGCAGGACATAAAAGAATTTTCCCATACCGTGTCAATGCACAGGAAAGAGCAGTGAAAGGTGGTATGCGAGGAGTTGGGTTTGGTGCGCTTTTAGGACTGGATGATTTTAGAAAAGATGCTTTTGCAACAGGCTATCATGCATATCTGTTACAGAGAAAATATCCACATGCAGAAATTGCATTTTCCTGCCCAAGACTTCGCCCGATCATCAATAATGACAGAATTAATCCAATGGATGTTCATGAGCCACAGCTTCTGCAGGTTGTCTGTGCATATCGCTTGTTTATGCCATTTGCAAGTATCACAGTTTCAACAAGGGAGTGTGCGCGTGTCAGAGACAATCTGGTAAGTATTGCAGCAACCAAGATTTCAGCAGGAGTCAGCACGGGAATCGGAAGTCATGTGGATGATATCGAAGATAAGGGAGATGATCAGTTCGAGATTTCAGATGAGCGTTCTGTAGATGAAGTTTATGATGCTTTGTTGAAAAATAATCTCCAGCCGGTTATGAGTGATTATATTTATGTGTAAGATAAAATACAATTTATCGGAGACGGGCTTGAAAGTGATAGCTGTCAGTAACAGAAAACTTTGTGAGAGACCATTTTTGAAGCAGATTGAACGGGTTTGTCAGATGAAACCGCAGGCGATTATTTTGCGGGAAAAAGATCTGTCAGAAGAGGAATATCGGATTCTGTCAGAAGAAGTTCTGTCTGTTTGCAAGAAGTATGAGATTCCGTGTATTTTACATAAGTTCTGGAAAACAGCATTGGAATTGGAATGTACATCTGTACATCTGCCATTGCCGGAATTAAGGAAACTTCCGGAAGATGTGAAAGAACAATTTCAAAGAATCGGTACTTCCGTTCATTCAGTGGAAGATGCAAAGGAAGCAGAAAGACTTGGTGTGTCTTACATGACAGCAGGACATATTTATGTTACAGATTGCAAGAAAGGCCTGGCACCGAGAGGGCTTGGATTCTTAAAAGATGTCTGCAGTACTGTGAATGTTCCTGTATATGCGATCGGTGGAATCAAGTTTGACAAGAAACAGTGGGAAGAATTAAAACAAAAAGGCGCTTCCGGTGGATGTATTATGTCTGGAATGATGGAGTTGTAAACCGTGAGATACAACGAAATAGAATTGACGGAGAAATATAAATTAACTTGACCTTAACCGGACTTTACGTAGTATAATAAATGCACTTGATTACGAGAATTTAAGAAATTGTGATTGAGTGCATTTTTTGTATGAAAAGAATTACGATTGATAGAAAAAATCAGAACAGTAACAAGACAGGAGAAAAAATGCAGGAAGAATTACATAATAAATTAGCAGATTTAAAAGAGTACATAAAAGAACTGGACAGTGTTGCGATTGCATTTTCCAGTGGGGTTGATTCTACATTTTTATTAAAGGTGGCACATGAGGTATTGGGAGATAATGTGATGGCGATCACAGTACAATCCGGTTCCTTCCCAAAGAGAGAGTTGAATGAGGCAATTGCATTTTGCAAAAAAGAAGGTATCCGTCATAAGGTTTGTCAGGTGGATGAAATGAAGATTGAAGGATTTTCTCAGAACCCACCGAACAGATGTTATTTATGCAAGCATGCACTGTTTGAAAAGATTGGAGCAATTGCAGAGAAAAATGAAATTGCTTATGTTGCAGAAGGTTCTAATATGGATGATCTTGGCGACTACAGACCGGGGCTTCAGGCTGTGGCGGAATTAGGAGTAAAAAGTCCACTGCGCGAGGCAGGACTTACAAAAGCGGAGATTCGTGAATTGTCAAAAGAGATGGGACTTTCAACCTGGGAAAAGCCATCTTTTGCCTGTCTGGCTTCAAGATTTGTATACGGAGAAACAATCAGCAAAGAGAAGTTGATCATGGTGGAAAACGCAGAACAGTTATTGCTTGAACATGGCTTCCGGCAATTTCGTGTCCGTATGCATGGAAGGATGGCGAGGATCGAAGTAATGCCGGAAGAGTTTTTGAAGTTGCTTCAGGAAGAAGTCCGTGAGGATATTGTAAAACAATTTAAGCAGTTCGGATTCACTTATGTTACAATGGATCTAACAGGGTACAGAATGGGAAGTATGAATGAAACCCTGGATAAGAAGAATTAGAATGAGGCGAAAAAGATGGAACAAAAGGAAATGATAGATCTTTTAAGACAGGTAGCATCCGGAACAATGGATGTAGAACAGGCAGCTTTGAAGTTAAAAGAAGAGCCTTTTGAAGATCTTGGTTTTGCCAAGATTGACCATCACAGAGCCATGCGCCAGGGTGTGGCAGAAGTGATTTATGGAGAAGGAAAGACACCGGAACAGATTTTCCGGATTGCAGAAGCAATGAAGGAAAAGGGACAGAAAGCAGTCCTGATCACAAGAATGAATAAAGAGTCAGCGATTTACGTGGGAGAACGCCTGGAACTTCAATATGACGAAGTCAGCCGGATTGGGTTTATAGGCGAAGTGCCAATAAAGGATGGAGACGGGAAAATAGTTGTGGCAACAGGTGGGACAAGTGATATCCCTGTTGCGGAAGAGGCTGCAAGAACAGCAGAGACACTTGGAAATGAAGTGGTCCGTTTATATGATGTAGGCATCGCAGGAGTACATCGTCTACTTGGACATCTCGACGAATTAATGGGAGCTCGTGTCATTATTGCTGTAGCCGGAATGGAAGGAGCACTTGCCAGTGTGATTGGAGGATTGGTGGATTGCCCAGTGATCGCAGTTCCGACAAGTGTTGGATATGGAGCATCTTTCGGTGGTGTATCAGCGCTTCTTTCTATGTTGAATTCTTGTGCAAGCGGAGTGAGTGTTGTGAATATAGATAATGGGTTTGGCGCGGGATTTCTTGCAAGCCGGATCAATCACATTGAGAGGAGAACAAAGGAATGAGGACATTATATTTAGACTGTGGGATGGGGGCAGCAGGGGATATGCTGACGGCTTCGTTATTGCAGTTGTTTTCAGAACCTGTAAAACAGGTGAAAAAGTTGAATGATCTGAAAATCCCAGGGGTAAAATATCAGTTGGTGGCGTGTACAAGATGTGGAATCAGAGGATATCAGGTACGCGTGTTTGTAAAAGGACAGGAAGAAGAGAATCTTCATATGCAGACAGAAGAGCATGTAGGACATAAATCAGAAGAAACAGAGAAGCATACACAGGAACACGGACATCATTCGATGTCTCAGATTGTTCGTCTGATCAATCGGTTAGAAATTGAAGATCAGGTAAAACAGGACGCAGTTGCGGTCTATAAATTGATTGCAAAAGCGGAAGGGAAGGCGCATGGCCAGCGCATGGATGAAATCCATTTCCATGAGGTTGGGACGATGGATGCAGTGGCGGATGTTGTGGCTGTCTGCTATTTGCTGAATGAACTTCAGGTGGATCAGATTCTTGCATCACCGGTTCGTGTCGGATATGGTCAGGTGAAATGTGTACATGGAATCCTTCCGGTGCCGGCACCGGCAACAGCGTATCTTATGAAAGAAATTCCAATGTATGCAGGAAATCTGGAGGGAGAATTCTGTACACCGACAGGAGCCGCACTTCTGAAGCATTTTGTTAAAAAGTATGAACAGATGCCGGTTCTGCAGATGGAAGAAATCGGTTATGGTTTTGGAAAAAGAGAGTATGAAAGACTGAACTGTGTGCGTGCGATTCTTGGAGAAACGCAAGACAAGGTAGAAGAAGAAATTTTGGAACTGTGCTGTAATCTGGATGATATGACTTCGGAGGAAATCGGGTATGCGACAGAGCTTCTGATCAAAGAAGGCGCATTGGATGTTTACACATCCTCCATTCAGATGAAGAAAAACCGGCCGGGGATTCTGCTTACATGTATGTGCAGGGCAGAACAGAAAGAGTATTTCCTACAGTTGATATTCAAACACACCTCAACACTTGGTGTCAGAGAGTATTTTTGTAGAAGATATGGACTTAAGCGGAAAATAGACGAAGTGCAGACAGAATATGGAACCGTTCATGTGAAGAGAGCATCCGGATATGGAGCAGTGAAAGAAAAACTCGAGTATGATGATGTTTCCAAAATTGCAGAAGAACATAGCTGGTCTGTAGCAGAGGCAAGAAATAGGATCTATGGAAAATTATAATTTTAATATACAGGAAGAATTGAAAAAGCTTCCGGGGAGACCTGGAGTTTATCTGATGCATGATGAGACGGATCAGATTATCTATGTCGGAAAAGCAATCAGCCTGAAAAACCGTGTGCGACAGTATTTCCAGAGCAGCAGGAATAAAGGGGTTAAGATCGAACAGATGGTAACACATATCCGCCGCTTTGAATATATAGTGACCGATTCAGAACTGGAGGCGCTTGTTCTGGAATGTAATTTGATCAAGGAACATCGGCCAAAATATAATACGATGCTGATGGATGACAAGGCCTATCCATTCATCAAGGTGACAACAGGAGAGGCATACCCTCGTATTATGCTTGCACGACAGATGAAGAAAGATAAGGCACGTTATTTCGGCCCCTACACAAGCTCACAGGCAGTGCGGGACACAATTGATCTGATCCATAAGCTGTATCATATAAGAAGCTGTAATCGTTCACTTCCAAAAGACATTGGAAAAGAGCGTCCGTGTCTGAATTATCATATCAAACAGTGTGAGGCACCGTGCCAGGGATATATTTCCCAGGAAGAATACCGGAAATCCATTGATGAGGTGATACGGTTTTTGAATGGAAATTTTGATATAATTTTAAAAGATCTGGAAGATAAGATGATGGCCGCTTCGGAGGCACTGGAATTTGAGAAAGCAATCGAATATAGAGAGTTATTAAATAGTGTGAAAAAGGTGGCTCAGAAACAGAAGATTACAGATTCCAGCGGAGAAGACAGAGATGTCATGGCAGTTGCATGCCAGGACGAAGATGCAGTGGTACAGGTCTTTTTTATCCGTGGCGGAAGATTGATCGGGAGGGATCATTTCTATCTGAGAATCAGCGAAGAGGATAAAAAATCTGAAATTCTTAACAGCTTTATCAAACAGTATTATGCAGGAACCCCTTTTCTTCCAGGTGAGCTGATGCTGCCGGAAGAAATCGAAGAGCAGGAACTTCTTGAATCCTGGCTGAGCGCGAAGAAGGGGCAGAAAGTAACAATCCGTGTGCCGAAGAAAGGTACAAAAGAAAAGCTGGTAGAACTGGCGGAAGAGAATGCGAGGATGGTTCTTTCTAAAGATAAAGAGCGTTTAAAAAGAGAAGAAGGCCGCACGATCGGTGCTGTGAAGGAGATAACATCTTTACTGGGACTGGAACAGATCATCCGCATGGAAGCATATGATATTTCGAATACAAATGGTTTCGAATCGGTAGGCTCTATGGTTGTCTATGAGAAAGGAAAACCAAAACGGAATGATTACAGGAAGTTCAAAATCAAGAGTGTGAAAGGACCGGATGATTATGCGAGCATGAGAGAAGTTCTTACGCGTCGTTTTACACATGGATTAAAAGAACGTGAGGAGAATGCGGAAGCTGGAAAATTCACAACATTTCCGGATTTGATCTTGATGGATGGAGGCCGTGGTCAGGTAAATATTGCGCTGCAGGTACTTGATGAATTGAAACTCAACATTCCGGTATGTGGTATGGTAAAAGATGACAATCATAGAACAAGAGGATTATACTACAATAATGTGGAAATCCCGATTGACCGCAATTCAGAAGCATTTAAATTGATCACAAGAATTCAGGATGAAGCCCATCGGTTTGCAATCGAGTTCCACAGGCAGCTGCGTGGCAAAGGGCAGGTACATTCCGTTTTGGATGATATTGAAGGAATCGGTCCGGCCAGAAGAAAGGCATTGATGCGGCATTATCTGAGCCTGGATGCAATCCGGAGCGCAACAGTAGAAGAACTGGCGCAGCTTCCGTCAATGAATGAGAAGGCAGCAGAATCGGTTTATCAATTCTTTCATGATTAAGGGTTTTATCGAAAAGAAAATCATGATATACTTATGTACAGGCGATGGGACATGTAGGGAAATGTTGGATTTATGCAAGCAGTAAATATCATAGATCTCTTGAGCTTATTAAGGCAGCATGTCTGAAACGAAAAGAGATACAGGAAAAGGAGATTACAAGATGAGTGGTGTGAAATTAACCGATATCGTTGAAAAGATGAATCTGAAAAATCTCACTCCGGAAGTAGATATCACAGAACGTGAAGTTCTTGTTCCGGATGTGAACAGACCAGCACTTCAACTGGCAGGATTTTTCGATCATTTTGATCTGAATCGTGTACAGATTATAGGGAATGTAGAGTGCGCCTATCTGGAGACTTTGACAGAAGAAAGACGATTGGAGATTTATCAGAAGCTTCTGGAACATAAAGTACCATGTATTATTTTCAGCAATGAACTTCAGCCGGATGAAAGTTTTCTGGAACTTGCGGAGAAGAATGATATTCCGGTATTCGGTACATGTAAGAAGACATCATCCTTTATGGGAGAACTGATCCGTTGGCTGAATGTAAAACTTGCTCCGTGCATTTCTATTCATGGAGTGCTTGTTGACGTATATGGTGTCGGGGTTCTGATTATGGGAGAAAGTGGAATCGGTAAGAGTGAAGCAGCACTTGAATTGATCAAGCGTGGACATCGTCTCGTGACGGATGATGTGGTTGAAATCCGTAAAGTCAGTGATGAGACATTAGTTGGTTCTGCACCGGATATCACAAGACATTTTATCGAGTTGCGTGGTATCGGAATCGTGGATGTAAAGTCCATGTTCGGTGTACAGAGCGTAAGAGAAACTCAGAATATCGATCTGGTCATTACGCTGGAAGACTGGAGCAGAGAGAAAGAATATGACAGACTTGGTCTGGAAGAGGAATATACAGAGTTCCTTGGCAACAGAGTTGTCTGCCATAATATTCCGATCCGTCCGGGACGTAATCTGGCAATCATCGTAGAATCTGCTGCGGTTAACCACAGACAGAAACAGATGGGATATAATGCGGCACAGGAACTGTACAAACGTGTGCAGGAGAATCTGGCAAAGAGAAGAAAATAAAACGGGAAAAAAGAGCATGCGGTACAAATCTGTTACAGAGTACCGCATGCTCATGTGAAATATAAAAAGAAACGGAGATAGAGTTATGAAATATTGTTTTGGTGTTGATATCGGGGGAACAACGGTTAAACTTGGTCTGTTCAGTGAGGCAGGAGCCATTGTGGAGAAATGGGAGATCGTGACAAGAACTGAAGATGAAGGATCAGCAATTCTTCCGGATATTGCAGAGGCGATCAATGGTAAATTAGAGCAGCATGGCATTGAGAAAGAACAGGTTCTTGGAATTGGTGTCGGTGTGCCGGCTCCTGTTACGGTAGATGGAATCGTTAACGGTTCTGCAAATCTTGGCTGGAAATATAAGAATGCGAAGAAAGAGCTGGAAGAACTGACAGGACTGACAGCAGAATTTGGAAATGATGCGAATGTTGCCGCACTTGGCGAGATGTGGAAAGGCGGCGGTGTTGGTTACCGCAATATGATCATGGTCACACTTGGAACAGGTGTTGGCGGTGGCATTATCATCAATGGAAAGATCCTGATAGGAGAGAACGGAGCAGGTGGAGAGATTGGTCATATGTGTGTGAATCTGGAAGAGACAGATACTTGTGGATGTGGCAGACACGGATGTCTGGAGCAGTATGCATCAGCAACAGGTATCTCACGTCTTGCTAGAAAGAAGATGGAGCATGAGACACGTGCAACAATCCTGACAAAAGAAGACCTTTCTGCAAAAGCTGTTTTCGATGCAGTGAAGGAAGGGGATGAAGTTGCGATAGAGGTTGCGACAGAAATGGGAAATTACTTAGGGCATGCAATGGCAGATATGGCAGCAGTACTGGATCCGGCTGTATTTGTAATTGGCGGTGGAGTGTCCAAAGCGGGAGAAGTTCTGCTTTCATTTATTGAAAAACCGTTTATGGAGAAAGCGTTCTTTGCAAACAAGAATGTGAAGTTTAAGCTCGCTACGCTTGGAAATGATGCAGGAATCTGTGGAGCGGCTAAGCTGGTACTTGAGGATTGATGCGAGAATATTAAGTATTAAAGCAGTTATATAAAATAAAAAAAGAAAGAGGAGATTTTACAGGAACTATTGATATCTGTGAAATCTCCTCTTTTTCTTAAAAAAATCTTTGAAACCCAGTTAAAACAAAGAAAAACAGAATCTTTACAATCTTTAAAACAAAGATTATGTGTCAAAATGCACAAAAAACTGAGTCTTTGATAACGAAAAAACAAGAAAAGTAAAGAAGTAAACTGTAAAAAACGACAAAAAATCTTTGAAACAAAGAAAAAGATTGACGAAAACGCAGAATAGACGTAAAATAAAGACAGATCAAGAAAAACAGTTTCCGGCCGGAACTACTTTAAAGCGACGATATCGCAGAAACAAGTATCTGAGATCAAAGCAGAAAAGGAGAACATGAATTATGAAAATGAAAGCAATCGCAAGATTCGGAAAAGAATTTGGAAGTTACAGAATGGTAGAAGTACCTTATCCAACATGTGGACCAGAGGATATTATTCTTGAAATCAAAGCAGCTGCAATCTGTGGAGCAGATATGAAACACTGGAGAGTTGATAATGGTTCAGATGAATTCAACTCAATTCGTGGACATGAGTTTGCCGGAGAGATCGTACAGGTAGGCGAGAAAGTAAAAGACTGGAAAGTCGGACAGAGAGTTGTATCTGATAACAGCGCACATGTTTGTGGCGTTTGCCCGGCTTGTGAGCAGGGAGATTTCCTTTGCTGTGAAGAAAAAGTAAACCTTGGACTTGATAACAATACATGGGGCGGTGGATTTGCTAAATATTGTAAGATTCCTGGAGAAATCCTTAGAATCCACAAACATGCAATCTGGGAGATTCCGGAAAATGTTAAATACGAAGAAGCAGCAGTGCTCGATCCGATCTGTAACGCATACAAAGCAGTTGCACAGCAGAGCCACCTTCTTCCAGGACAGGATTGTGTAGTATTCGGAACAGGACCGCTTGGACTTTTCTCAGTACAGATCGCAAAACTGATGGGAGCAGTTAACATTGTTATGGTAGGCCTTGATGAAGATGTTCCGGTTCGTTTCCCGGTTGCCAAAGAACTTGGAGCAACACATTGTGTAAACGGATCAAAAGAAGATGTTGTTAAGAGATGTACAGAAATCTGTGGAAGAGACAATCTTGGACTTGTTGTTGAATGTTCCGGAGCGAACATTGCTCTGAAACAGGCAATCGAAATGCTTCGTCCAAATGGTGAGATCGTTCGTGTAGGAATGGGATTCAAACCTCTTGAGTTCTCTATCAATGATATTACATCCTGGAATAAGAGCATCATCGGACATATGGCATATGATTCTACTTCCTGGAGAAATGCAATCCGTCTTCTTGAATCCGGACAGATCAAGGTACAGCCATTGATCACACACAGACTTGGACTTTCCGAGTACGAAAAAGGATTTGATGCAATGGCAGCAAAAGAGGCAATTAAAGTTATCTTTACATATGATTTTGATGATATCGAGGATTAATACAAGCTACTGAAAAATTGATATTTGATCTTAAGAGATAAATCTATTTGATAAATAGATAAAGTGGAGAAGAAAAATGGAAAAGGAAAAGAAATTATTACTGGCACCTTCCATGGGATGCTGTGATCTGTATGATTTTGAACATCAGGTGAGGTTTATCGACGAACATGCCGACTTCCTCCATATTGACATAAAAGACGGTAATTATGTCAAAACTTTCGGTGTAGGCCCTGACTTTATGACGGTTCTGAAAAAAGTGGTCAAAAAGCCGATGGACGCACACCTGATGGTGAAGCATCCACAGGATTACATAGAGGCATGTGCAGAGGCTGGTGCTGCATACATTACACCCCATACAGATTGCATTGAGAGTGATGCATTTGTAACAATTAATAAGATTATTTCACTTGGCTGCAAAGCTGGAATTGCATTGAATCCGGCTGCTCCGCTGGAAGGAATCAGACATTATCTTCCATTATTATCTAAAGTAACAATCATGATCGTGGATGCAGGATATGCAGGACAGAAAGTCATCACGCAGATGTATGATAAGATTCGTACATTAGTACAGTGGAGAGAAGAAATGGGACTTGACTTCCTCATTGAGGCAGATGGATCAATGAACGCAGGAGTATATGCTCCACTTTATGAAGCAGGCGCTGATATGGTTGTTTTAGGACCACCGGCACTTTGGAATAAAGATCCGGAGATCAGCAAAGCATGGGAAATCATGGAAAAGGAAGTTAAAGAAGAACTTTCTGGAAAATAAAATAGCCCTCCGAATCCCGGGGTGCACTTCCAAAAACGGCAGCCCGGGATTAAAAAAAGAATGAGAAGAAAGGGAAATAACAATGGAAAATAAAAGTGCAAATATAGGTGCAAGACTTGATCGACTGCCAAATTCAGGGTGGCATGTAAAAATGTGGCTGATTTCAGCTTTCGCACTGCTTGTATGCTGGTCAAACGGTATCGGTGGAGCAGTTCAGAATATTTTATTAAATGAGATTCACTGGTTAGAGCCGGGAACAACACTTCTGGCCATGTGGGGAACAACTTACACAGCAGGACAGTTGTTCGGAGCACTTGTAGGTGGACCGATCGGTGACAAAATTGGTCGTAAGAAGAGTATTTTATTATATGAAATAATTCATATTATCGCAATGATCGGTGGTGCAGTAGCTCCGAATGTGTATGTTCTGTATGTATTCAGACTTGTACAGGGATTTGGACTTGGAGCACTTCTGGTTGTTCTCTTCGCAGGATTTACAGAGTATGTACCTGGAAGAAACCGTGGTGTATGGTCCAGCCGTAACTCCTTCATTGGTAACTGGGCGCATCCAATCTGTAATGGTATTGCATTCGTGATCGGACTTACAGCAATCAGCTACAACATGAACTGGAGAGTTCAGTATATGATCCCATCGATTCTTTCAATTATTGCATCTATCCTGATCGCAAAGAAATATCCGGAGTCACCAAGATGGTTAGAGGCTCAGGGAAGAGTTGAAGAAGCAGATGCTATCATGACGCAGATTGAGAAAGAAATTGAAGCTTCTACAGGAAAACCGCTTCCGGAAGTAACAGAAGAACCAAAGGCAGTAAAACCACTTCCTTATTCAGCACTGTTCAAAGGAAAGCTTTTAAAGAGAACTGTTGTAGGATCTCTTGTACTGATCGGTATGAATACAATTCAGTACACGCTTATGACATGGATGCCATCACTTCTGAAATCAATGGGATATGATACATCACAGTCACAGTTTATGACAATGTTTGGTCTCTTCGGAGCACCATTTGGGATCTTTATTGCATCACTGATCATGGATAAAGTTCCAAGAAGAGTTATGGGAGTTGTTCTCCTGATTGGAATGGCTGTTATGGGAGTTATCACAGGACAGCAGACAACAATGTCAGCGCTTATTGTAAGTACATTCTTACTTAACACAATTATTTATATGTATGTATGCTATGCATCAGCAGTATATGTACCAGAGATGTGGCCGACATCAGCAAAACTTTCCGGTTCAGGATTCTGTAATGCAATGGGACGTGTAAGCAATATTTTCTTTCCATTCCTTGTAACATATGTAGCAAGTTCTATCGGAAGTTCCGCAGTATTTATCCTGATCTCTATTGTAGCAGTGATCATCGCAGTAAGCGTTGCAATTTTTGGAGTTGAGACAAGAGGAGAATCCGTAGAGGATATCGGTAACATAGAAGAATAAAAACGAAACAATCAGACAGCAAATAAAACAAGAAGAGCGGCTGCTGGCAGAAAACTGCCGGCGGCAGCAAATAAACAGGAAAGGAAGCTTAAAAAATGAAAAATTCAGAAGCAATTCTTGTAACACCTAAGCATTTTGAGATTCAGGAGTGTCCAATGCCAGAACCAAAGGATAACGAGATCCTGATGAAAGTTGAATATGTAGGAATGTGTGGATCAGATATCCACGGATTTGAATTCGGACCTTTTATTCCTCCGAAGGATCCAAATCAGAAGATCGGACTTGGTCATGAAGTGGCAGGAGAAGTTGTAAAGGTAGGCGCAAATGTTACAAAGTTTAAACCGGGAGATAAAGTGCTGATCGAGCCAGGAGTTCCGGATGATTCCTGTGAATACTGCCGTGAAGGTCGCTACAACATTTGCCCGGCTGTAGATTTCATGGCAACACAGCCGAACTATAAAGGTGCACTTTGCCAGTACATGACACATCCTGAAGAGTGGACATATCATGTTCCTGAAGGAATGACAACAATGGAAGCAGCATTAGTTGAGCCGGCAGCAGTTGGTATGCATGCAGCAATTCTTGGAGAGGCAAGACTTGGAAAGAGTATTGTAATTCTCGGAGCAGGAACAATCGGACTGATGGTACTTCAGGCATGTTTAAGTCTTGGAGCTACTGATATTACAGTTGTAGACGTTATGCAGAAGAGACTTGATCTTGCACTGAAACTTGGTGCAAAGAGAGTCATCAATGGAAAAGAACAGAATACAGTTGAAGTACTTCGTTCCGAAGAACTTTACGGAGACCACGGAGTAGAACTTGTATTCGAGTGTGCCGGAGCAGTATTTACAGCACAGCAGGCAGTTGAAATTGTAAGTCGTGGCGGAAAGATCATGATGGTTGGTACACAGTCTAATCCGGTGCCGATCAATTTCTTAAAGATCAACCGAGAAGTTACAATCCAGACATCTTTCCGTTACTGCAATAACTATCCTCAGACAATCGAGGCAATTGCAACAGGAAAATTCAATGTAAAAGATATGGTTACACATGTATATGACTACAAAGATGTTCAGAAAGCATTTGAGGAAGCAATTGATCCGGTTAAGAAATGTGACATGATCAAAGGTGTAGTAAAGGTAGCAGAGTAATAATTTTAGAGAAGAGGAGAAAATATTATGATAGCAGATATTAGATTTTGGGAACAAAAAGCAAGTGAAGGCCATTATGCAATTCCACATTTCAATGTATGGAATGCAGAAATGCTTATGGGTGTAATTGATGCAGCAGAAGAGCTTCGCGCTCCGATCATCATTTCCTTCGGAACAGGATTTACAGGAAATACATCTTTTGAAGATTACTGTTATATGATGGAGTCTATGGCTAAAAAAGCAACTGTACCGGTTATCCTTCATTGGGATCACGGACGTAACTGGACAATCCTTAAAAATGCAGTTGATCATTGCATGAATTCTGTAATGCGTGATGCATCAGCGCTTCCATTTGAGGAAAATATTGCAGAGATCAAGAGATGTGTAGATTATTTCCATGCATATAACATCCCAGTAGAAGCAGAATTAGGACATGTTGGAAATGAGACAGTATACGAAGAGGCACTTGCTGAGTATGCTTATACAGATCCGTCTCAGGCAAAAGAATTCGTAGAGCGTACAGGATGTGACTCTCTTGCAGTTGCAGTTGGTAATGTACATGGTGTTTATTCAGCAGAGCCTAAGATCAGATTTGATATCATTGAGAAAGTACACAAAGAGGTAAGTGTACCGCTTGTACTTCACGGAGCATCAGGAATCGGTGATGAAGATATCAAGAAGGCAATCAAATGTGGTATTGCAAAGATCAATATTCATACAGAACTTTGCCAGGCTGCAATGGAAGCAATCAATGAGCACAAAGACGAGCCATTCCTGGCTGTAGAGCGTGCGGTGAGAGAAGCAGTTAAAGAGCGTGCAATGTACAAAATCAAACTGTTCGGTGATGACGGAAGGGCTGATGAATAAAGTGGAAAAGAAATTAGATGTTTTATGTCTGGGCGCAGCAGTGGTAGATATACCGCTGCGCCCGGTATCAAGAGATATTTTTGATATTGAGTCTTACCCAGTTGAGCAGATTGCTATGGCAGTCGGTGGTGATGCGATGAATGAATCAACGATCATCAGCAGACTCGGATTCAAAACAGGACTCATGGCTGCGGTTGGTGACGATGCAGCAGGAGCGTTTATCTTACGTTCTTGTAAGAAAGATAACATTGATACAGAAGGTGTTACAGTAGATCCAAATCTGAATACTTCTATCAATATCGGACTTGTTACAGCAGACGGAGAGAGAACATTTATTACAAATAGAAATGGAAGTCTCTGGAAAGAAAATATTGAGCATGTGAATTTTGACAAGATCAAAGAGGCTAAGATTTTATCTTTGGCGAGTATTTTTAATTGTCCACTTCTTGATGGAAAGACATTGGAAAAGATTTTTAAATTCGCAAAGGAAGAAGGAATGACGATCACGGCTGATATGATTATGCCGAGACTGGGAGAGACACTTGATGATATTGCAGGGGCTCTTCAGTATGTAGACTATTTCTTCCCAAATTATGATGAAGCATGTCTGATGACAGGCGAAAAGGAAGAAGATAAGGTGGCAGACAAGCTTTACTCTTATGGAGTTAAGAATGTAGTCATGAAGATTGGTAAGCGTGGCTGCTATATCCGCAATAAAGAAGGTGTTATGATCGTACCGGCATGCAAAGGAATTACAGCAATCGATACGATCGGAGCAGGAGATAATTTTGCATCAGGATTCATCGCAGCACTTCTTCAGGGAAAGAATCTGAAAGAATGCGGAGAATACGCAAACTGTACAGCAGCGATCGCGGTTCAGCATCCGGGAGCAACTTCCGGAGTTCAGAATCGTGAGATGGTAGAAGAGATGCTTGCAAAATATAAGAAAGATTACGAGTAGTTCAGAGAGTCAGTTTCGAAAGGAATATGAAAATGAAAACAATGAAATTAGGAAAAACAGGAATTGATATTTCAAGAATCGGTCTTGGAACATGGTCCATCGGTGGTGGATCTGCATGGGGTGGAGATCATGATCTTCAGACAGTTGTAGATACAATCAGAGAGGCACCGAAATGCGGAGTAAACCTGATTGATACAGCTCCGGGATATAACTTTGGAAACAGTGAGAAGATCCTTGGAAAAGCATTGGAAGGAATGAACCGTGAAGATGTTGTTATTATCACAAAGTGTGGTGTTACATGGGATCAGGAAATGAAAGGTGACATGTTCAATGTTGTAAACGGAATCCAGCTTTACAAAAACCTGAACAGCGCGTCTGTTAAGAAAGAAATCGAGGCATCTTTAGAACGTCTTGGAACAGATTATGTAGATGTTTACATGACACATTGGCAGGCAATTGAAGGAAGCGAATATTATGTGCCGATCCAGAAGACGATGGATGTTCTTAATGATCTGAAAGCACAGGGCAAGATTAAAGCAATCGGTGCTGCGAATGTAGACATCAATCAGATCGAAGAATATCTGAAATGGGGACAGCTTGATATTGTTCAGGCGAAGTACTCTATCCTTGATCGTGGAATTGAGAAAGATATTATTCCTTGTTGCCGTGAGAACGGTGTTACGATCCAGGCTTACTCACCACTTGAGATGGGTCTTCTTTCCGGAACATTCCCAAGAAATTACAAACCGGTAGGAGCCCAGATTCCGAAGAAATGGTTCCAACCGGATAATATGCAGGCAGCCATGGATATGATGGATAAATGGAAACCACTTTGCGAGAAATACAATTGTACAGTAGCAAACCTTGCACTTGGATGGATTCTTGCACAGGGAGATTTCCTGAATCTGCTCAGTGGTTCAACAACTGTAGAACAGATTGAAGAAAATGTAAAATCAGCAGAGCTTGAGCTTGAAGCTGATGATGTAGCATATATGAGAGAATTAGCAGAGGCGATTGATAAAGAATAAAGCTGAAATTGCATAAAAGCTTAAGATATCTGCTTTTCAAAAGTGAAACAGCTTTGCTATTTGGCAAAGCTGTTTGTTTTAAAGGAGAAACATTATGGATTCAAAGAAGAAAAGTATTGCCAAATATATGAGCAACGATGTATTATTAAAGAAAGGATCTGTGGATTTCGAAAACGAAGAAAGGAAAGTGGGTATGGCAGCAAAAGACAGAATCATGGTCATACGGCAGAAAGTACAAGCAGAGAAGAAAATCTCAGTGGTAGATCTGAGCCGTATCTGTAATGTAACAGAAGAAACGATACGAAGAGATCTTGACAAACTTGAAACAGAAGGGGTTGTTACCAGAGTTCATGGTGGCGCAATCTGGAATGAAGGGACTCAGAAAGAGGGAGTTCATTTTTATAGAAGAATGTCAAAACATCTGAAGGAGAAACAGGAAATTGCAAGAAAAGCAACTGTATTATTTGAGGGAAAGAATACAATTGTTGCTGATTCCAGCACAACAGTTGTGGAGGCATTGAAACTGCTTCCGAATTCAACGGATATTACAGTTGTGACGAACTCAACAGAAATATTCCGAGAATTTCAACAATCAGCAATCAATTTCATTTCTACAGGTGGCGAGTATAATAAGAAATCATGTTCTCTACAGGGACAACTTGCAAAGACAAATATTGCGAAGTACAATGTAAGCCTTGCGTTGATCAGTTGTAAAGGTGTTAGTATTGAAAAAGGAGTTCAGGATACAAATGAAAGTGAAGCGGAGGTAAAGAAGGCAATGCTGGCACAGGCAGATGAAGTTGCTTTGCTGGTAGATTCTTCTAAATTTGATCAGTCAGCGTTTGTCAGCCTGATTGGATTGGATAAGGTAAATTATATTATTACAGACAGCAGACCTTCGGACGAGTGGGTTGCTTATTGTGAAAGTCATGAGATTCAGTTGATCTATTAAAGATGGGTTGAAAATGAAAAAAGAAAGTGAAAAGGCATCGAATTATGATATGTGATTCGATGCCTTTTTATTTTCTTTTTTTGAAACACAGAAAACAACATTTTAGACAAAAAAACAAACAAAATCAGAATGGAAAATTTGTGAAAATAACATAAAAATGTTTGAAACACAGAAAATGTATTGACATTTATTTACCAAACAGGTAAAATAAAACCATAGAAAACGTACGAAATTCACAAAGGTATGTGAAAAATAAGAAAAGAATTGGGGATGAAAATCATGGAAAACAAAGAAAAAAAGAATTCAATCGTGAAGCGAATGATCTTTGCGGTAGTTGCAGGATTTTTTGTCGGATTTCTGTCATTATTTTTGAGAGAGTTTTTGAATGGTCATGGGAATGGAAATGTGTGGAATATCATTAATGCAATCTTCTTCCAGGACATTACAACAACAAATGGATTTGAAGGGCTTGGATTGTTCTATATTATTGGTCAGTTGTTTATGAGAGGACTTCAGATGGCAATTGTTCCTCTTGTACTTACATCTCTCAGTCTTGCAATGTGCAGTCTGGCAGATCCGGAACGTCTTGGAAAAATCGCAGGAAGAACATTTATTACATATCTTTGCTTTTATGTAGTGGCAGCTGCCCTTGCCGGAGCTATGGCATATTTTGTAAAATGTATGGGATGGTTCAATGTAAATCTTCCGGCACAGGAAGCAACAGAAACAGTGACAATGGAAGGTTATAATCCGTTAGTGACAGTAATTAATGCTGTACCATCCAATATTTTTACAGCGTTTTCTTCTAACAACTCGATTCTCGCAGTTGTAGTAGTTGCATTGATCCTTGGACTTTCAATGACAGCTCTCGGAGAAAAAACAGAGCCTTTGAAGAATGTACTTCAGAATCTGAATGATGTAGTTCAGCTGTTCTTGAACTTCTTGATTGATAAGATTGGACCACTGGCTATTTTCTGTATGATTTCGAGAACACTGTCTGTTTACGGTATCGAATATATTAAACCAACACTCGTGTGGATTTTGACAACAATTGTTGTAAGTCTCGTTCTTGTTTCAACCATATATCCAGTTGGAATTTTCTTGAGTACAAGATTAAATCCTATACCATTTATGAAGAAATCTGCAAAAATTGGTCTTTTTGCAGCAGCGACAAACTCTTCAGCAGCAACACTTCCGCTGAATACAAAGACATGTACAGAAGAACTTGGATGTACTCCTGAGATTAGTAGCTTTGTTCTTCCGACAGGTATGACGATTAATATGAATGGTACAACAGCAATGCATATGGTAGCAATTACATTTATCGCAACAGCCGCCGGAATTGATATTAAACCTTCCACTCTTGTTGTAGCAGCATTTCTATCTATTTGTACGGCAATGGGAACACCGGCAATCCCGGTTGCGGGAACTACAATGGTATATGTAGTTATGACAGGTCTTGGAATGAGTTCAGAACTTTGCATGATCGGTTACTCTCTTGTATTGGCAATGAATTATCTTCCGGGAATGGCGGTTATCACATTGAATGTAATTGGAGATGCAGCAACGAATGTAATTGTGAACTTTAAAGAAGGCGTGCTTGATAAAGAAAAGTATAATAAAGTCGAGAAATAAAAAAGAAAATAGAACCAGCTTTCTGTTAATACCAATTTTCAGGCTCTAAATCTTAAAATACAAATCTCCCGTAGAAATCAGTATTTTTATACTTGAATTTCTTCGGAAGATTTGTATTTTTATATGACTTGTTTCACATTTCTGCTATGCAAGCACTTTCTTGAAACTAACTTTAAAGTATATGGTTTCTGCAATCGCTGTGAGTCCCCAGGAGAAGATGTACAGCAGATACAGAGATGGAATTGTATGGAAGTAAGCAAATACCGTATAGATCCATATAATACGAAATACACAGGATCCCATGATTACAATAAATGTAGGAGCAATGCTCTTGCCGATTCCTCTGGAAGCGGCAATTGCACAGTCCATAAAGGCACTGAATGCATAGGAGAATCCCATAATCCTGATTCTATGCATACCAGCTGCAATAACGGCCGGCTCCGTAGCAAACAGAGACAAGAATGGTCGTCCGAAGAAGAAGAGTGATCCACCGAGAATCAGTCCTGCACTGAAAGAATAGGTAAGTGCTATGAAATAACATTTTTTCATCCTCTCTTTATTCCCTGCTCCCCAGTTCTGACTCATGAAACTGGAACAGGCCACGTAGAAGGCAAACATAACATTGTAAATCAGATTATCTGCATTCGCAGCGGCAGCATTTCCGGAAACCATGATCGCATCAAAAGAGTTGATACCGGATTGAACGAAAAGGTTTGCAATCGCGAAGATTGCATTCTGCAGACCTGATGGAACACCGAGATAAAGAATTCCTTTTCCATAAATGTTATGATAGCGTAATTTACGCAGGTTGACTTTACACATATCATCGCGGCGCATCAGATGGATCAGGATCAATCCTCCTGAAACGTACTGTGCGATTGCACTGGCAGTGGCAACTCCGACAGCGGCCATATGGAATACGATAACAAAGATCAGATTTAATATGACATTAAGTATTCCGGCAAATGCAAGGTAATACATCGGACGTTTTGTATCCCCACGGGCACTTAAGACACCGTTACCGAAATTATAAATTGCCGTGGCAGGCATACCAAGTGCAAAAACTTTCATGTAGAGAACAGCCTGATCGAGCAGTTCCGGCTTTGTATTTATCATGGAAAGCATTGGTCCTGCAAAAAGCAGACAGATCAGACAGACAAAAATACCTGCTGCTGCACAAATAATCAGTGCGGAGTGAATGGTTTCTTTTGTAGCTTTCTCATCACCGGCACCGAGTTTGTTGGCAACCTGGACATTGACACCACTTCCAAGTCCGATCAGAAGTCCCGTGAACAGTGTGACAAGTGTAGTGGTCGAGCCGACAGAACCAAGTGCTTTGTAATCTGCAAAATGTCCGACAACAGCGACGTCACTTAAGTTGAACATCACTTCCAAAATCTGGGAAAACATAAGAGGAACACTGAAGAAAAACATGTTTTTCCAAAGAGATCCCTGAGTCATTTCAATTGTTCGCTTTCGTCTTTTCGCTATTTCATTACTCATTCCCTAATCCCCCTTTAGCAGATAAAATAATGAAAGAAAACAGATAAAATCACAAAAAAAACATCACTTCCAAAAGAAAGCAATGAACAGTAACTATCTGTTTTCTAGTCAAAATCCGATGATTCTTATATACAGTGTAGCATGAAAAGTGCGGGGAAACAACAGGAAAAAGAATGTTTTTCCAGATGGATTTAAGCCTTGAAAATAAATTTTTACGACAAGAAGATTAAAATAAATCAAGAAAAAGATTAAAATAGGCTCTTGATTTCTGATTTCAGAGGACTATAATGTCAGAGTAAACAAAATACAGTTCACCAAAATTCGTTGATGAGAACAAAACCGTATCCGTCATTATTTTCAGAGAGTCTGTGGCTGGTGTGAACAGACAATAACCGGGTAAGGATATCCTCTCTAAGAAGCGGGCTGAAAGCGGATGAAAATGTTGCAAGTAAACCTCGCCGGGATCCACCGTTATATGGATAGCATATGTTGGTATGTGAAGTGTCGCAGAATTGATTTTTGCGGAATTAGGGTGGTAACGCGGATTATATTCGTCCCTTTTCAGATTGAGTTCTGGAAAGGGACTTTTTTTGAATATATCTCAAGAAGAATACAGATTTTAGGTGAACAAGAATCCTAAGGAGGTATTGTAATGAAAGCATTACAAAAAGTCAGCAAATTTTTATCAGATTATACTTCAGTGGTTGTTATTGCCATTGCAGTAGTGACATTCTTTGTCCCGACAATGATGGGATGGGTTAACAACGCTTTGTTTGTCGATCCGGTATCCAATAAATTTACCTGTCAGTCTATTATTATCGGAGTGATCATGTTTAGTATGGGTCTGACATTAACAACAGAGGATTTTAAGATTCTTGCGCAGAGACCGTTTGATATCTGCATCGGAGCAATCGCTCAGTATCTGATTATGCCATTCCTTGCATTTGCACTGACAAAGGCATTGAATCTTCCGGATGGAATCGCTTTGGGACTGATCCTTGTCGGATGTTGTCCTGGTGGTGTGTCATCCAATATTATGTCCTATCTGTGTGGTGGAGATGTAGCATTTTCTGTAGGAATGACAACAGTTTCAACATTGCTCTCACCAGTTATGACACCACTTATGGTTTCACTGCTGGCAAGTGGTACACATATTTCAATCAAAGGATTACCTATGTTTGTATCCATTATTGAAACAGTTATCTTCCCGGTAGCAGTAGGATTCTTACTCAACTATCTGTTAGGAAAAAATAAAACATTCAAAGAACTTCAGAAAATTATGCCTGGTATTGCAGTACTTGGACTTGCATGCGTTGTCGGCGGTGTAGTATCTTCACAGGGAAGCAAATTCTTTGAGTCCGGTGTTGTAATCTTCGTGGCAGTATTTCTTCATAATGGACTTGGATATCTGCTTGGATACGGAGCTGGTAAACTCACAGGAATGAATACAGCGAAGAAGAGAACAATCTCGATCGAGGTAGGTATGCAGAATGCAGGACTTGCAACAAACCTTGCAACAACAACAGCACAGTTTGCATCCACACCGGAGTCAGCAATCATCTGTGCAGTATCTTGTACATGGCATTCTATTTCAGGAACACTCCTTGCAGGAATGTTTGCATATTATGATAAATTCAAAGAGGACAGAGAATCCAAGAGTGTGAATACAAAAGAAGAAGCAGTATAAAAAGAATGAAATGATAAGGCAGAGGTAAAAAATAATTGATTTAGAGGATGGTTTGGCACAACGAACAAGAAACGTTCGAACGTGAGAAAACCATCCTTTTTTCTGTGTTGCATGGTAAGGAAAATCATTTTATAATAAATGAGGCAAGAGATTTTATCTGAACATAAGAAAGCAATCAGAGTTCGGAACAAAAGAGAAATACAAGAGGGGAAATGTAAATGGAAGAAAAAGAAAATACAGAAAATACGGGGATGGGAAAACGAAAACATTCCCACGATACAAAAATAGTAATAAAGTATTATTATGAAAGGATCCGACAGAACACGTGGAATTTTCTGAAATGGATGGGGCTTTCTGTTTTGACAGGTCTGGTTGTAGGCGGTGCGAGTGCAGTATTTGCAGGATGTATCAAGGCAGCAACGGAATACAGGGATACACACAATTGGATTTTTATGCTTTTGCCGGTTGCAGGAGTTCTGATTGTATTTATGTATGAGAGGATAGGAAGACAGGACGGAGGAACGAATCAGGTACTTGCTACTATTAAATCAAAGGATGATGTTCCGTTTCTGTCAGCACCATTGATTTTTGTGTCAACATTATTGACGCATCTTACCGGCGGTTCGGCAGGAAGAGAAGGAGCATCGATACAGTTTGGTGGAAGTATTGGAAATTGGCTTGGAAAACTGGCTCGTTTAGATGAATTTGATCACCATGTGATGATTATGTGTGGAATGAGTGCAGCGTTTGCAGCCGTGTTTGGAACACCGATGGCAGCAGCAGTTTTTGCAATGGAGGTTGCGAGCGTGGGGGTAATGTATTACGCGGCGCTTCTTCCGTGTGTGATCGCAGCTATCATTGCGGCAGAGTTTGCAACAGGAATGGGGATTGATCCGGAGACATTTCCGGTACATTCTATCCCGGGACTTACTGTGGAGACAGGACTTAAGATGGCATTGATCGCAGTGGGGTGTGGGATTTTAAGTATTCTATTTTGTATTCTGTTAAAAATAGTAGGGCAGTTGTATACAAAGTACTTGAAAAATCCGTATATTAGAATTGTAGTCGCGGCAGGAGTGATTATTCTGATCACAATATGTCTGAATACAAAAGATTATATGGGAGCAGGAAGCGGATTGATCGCAAGAGCTATTGAAAACGGTGAAGCAGGACCACTCGATTTCTTATGGAAAATGTTACTTACAGCGCTTACGATGCGGGCAGGATACCGTGGCGGTGAGATTGTACCGGCATTCAGTGTTGGCGCGACGTTTGGATGTGTTGCCGGTGGAATACTTGGATTCTCACCGGAGTTAGCAGCTGCAGCCGGCATGGTTGCACTTTTCTGCGGAGTGACGAACTGTCCGATTACGGCAATGCTGATTTCATTCGAACTGTTTGGATTTTCAGGAGCAGCATATTATCTGATCGCGATATCAATCAGCTATGCGGTTTCCGGATATTATAGTTTATATAAAGATCAGACGATTGTATATTCTAAATATAAAGCAAGATATATTAACCGTAAAACAAGATAGCAGAATACTGTATCAGAGAGATACAGACAGGATAACAAGAACAATCAGTTATATAGGTATATGAAAAGGAGAGGCATTTTATATAGCCTCTCCTTTTCAGTTGCGCCTTGCGGCGCGTGATTTACTTATTGAGTGGTACTTCCGCTTCCAGTGTCGCCACCAGTAGTGCTGCCGGAAGTATCACCTGTAGTTGTTCCGGTTGTTCCAGCAGAGTCTCCGCCGGCAGCAGGTTCGGTTGTTGTCCCAGCAGAGGAAGAATCCGGTGATGAGGTTGTTCCGGAAGAATCGGTACCTGTAGCAGGTGTGTTCTCATCAGAACTCTCAGAATCATCTTTCTTGGAATCTTTTGATGGGGCAACATAGTGACCACTGCAGCTCTTTGTCGGAGCATTGTCTTTTGAGAAATACTCTGTAATAGCAGGACAACTGCTTGTGGCAAGGAGTCCTGTTTTAGTACAAACCGTCTTTTCTTCGACAGAGGATGGAATTTCAAAGTCTTTGTACTCAAGTCCTTTTGTATCCTGGATATGTTCCATGATATTTTTCCAAAGTTTCTGATGCCAGCTCTGGCTTAATCTGTCCATTGTCTTATGCTCATCATATCCACCCCATACAGACGCTGTATAATAAGGCGTAAATGCTGAAATCCACAAGTCACGGCTTTCCTGGCTGGTACCTGTTTTAGCGGCAACAGGCATGTTGCTCAGTCTTGCAGAACCACCGGTTCCACCGGCACCGTTGACAACGTCTTCCATTGCACTTGTCAGAAGATAAGCAGTGGAGTCTTTTAAGACTTCATGTGTCTCAGGGGTTGTGTTATCGAGAAGAACATTTCCATCATGATCCAGAACCTGTGTGTAAAGAATCGGCTTCGTGTAAGTTCCTCCATTGGCAATTGCTGCATAGGCAGCTGTCATCTCGATATTATATACACCGTTCGTGATACCACCAAGAGCTTTTGCCTGTGAATATTTATCATCTTCAGACAGCGTTGTAAATCCAAAATTAAGAAGATAATCATAACTTTCTGTTTCACCAACATAGTCAGTTAATGTCTTGACAGCAAGGACATTCATAGAATGTTCAATTCCATAACGGACACGTGTTGGACCGATATATTTTTTATCCCAGTTGTTTACAGACTGTCCGTTCTTATATTCATATTCTTCATCATCAATTGTTGTTGCAAGGGTGATCTTTCCTTCGTTAAGTGCCGGTGCATAAGCAGCAAGAATCTTGAAACAGGATCCAGGCTGTCTTGCAGAATCTGTGGCACGGTTTAGAGAAAGACTGGAATTCTTTTCGCCGCGTCCACCGACGATAGCTTTCACCTGTCCGGTATACTGATCCATCACAACAACAGAAGTCTGCGGCTGAGGTGAGAGCTCAATTCTTTCATCAACAGTGTCTCCGCCTGCTTCATTGATATTGAGCGTTGATTTAAATGCATCAACTGCTTCCTGTGCAGCTCCTTCGGAACCGTAGAGAAGTGGAGTGTCATATCCCCAGGCACTCTGAATATAGGAAGCAAGTTGTTCTTTACTGTAGTTCTCAGAAGAACCATCTGCCCTGTGGATAGTAAGTGCGTAATCAAGCCCATATTCTGTATCACCATTGAGATAATCCCCTACATTAGCAACTTCATCATCACAGATGGCCTGAATATCAGCATCCTGTGTAACTTTGATCGTAAGGCCGCCGCTATAGAGCAGATTGTATGCCTGTGTTTCTGTATAACTCTTCTCAGTTACAAGATCATCCACGATCTGATTGATGACTGCATCGATGAAATAAGTGTAAGGTTTGGATGCAGTTGTATTTGACGCTGTTTCGGAAATGCGGTCATATACATTATCCGCCATTGCCTCATCGTATTCATCCTTTGTGATAGAGCCTTGTTCCTTCATGTTTTTCAGAACTTTTTCCCGTCTTTTTGCATTAGCCTCCGGGTTGCTGACCGGATTCAGATTTGACGGACTCTGGGTGATTGCTGCGATAACTGCACATTCAGAAAGAGTCAGATCTTTTGCATCTTTATTAAAGTAACGCTGTGCAGCTGTCTGAACTCCGAGGCATCCCTGTCCTAAATTGATTGTATTCATGTATGCCTCAAGAATCTCTTCCTTACTCATCTCTTTTTCAATCTTTAGTGCAAGGTACTGTTCCTGGATTTTACGTTCAATTCGCTGATACTTACTCTCATTGATGAAATTAGGGAATACATTGTTTTTGATTAACTGCTGGGTTAATGTGCTGGCTCCTTCTGTGAAATGGAAGCCATGTGCAACACCATTGACACCGGCACGGATAATTCCCTGGATATCAATACCGTTATGCTTGTAGAAACGTTCGTCCTCGATCGCAACAAAAGCTTTCCCCATGTATGGTGAAATCTCGTCATATTTCTTGTAAACACGGTTAGAATCAGAGTCTTTGAGTTGCTCAAGCAAGGTTCCATTGGAATCGACAATATTCGTTGTATAGCCCTGTGGCATAATGTCCTTTGCAGTGACTTCCGGTGTATTGTCAATCACTTTTTTTACATATATGCCAATTCCGGCTGCCCCAATGACGATCAAAAGCAGAAAACAAATAATGAGGGCTTTGAAAAAACGTACGCCGACTCGCTTCTTTTTCCTTTTCTTTTTAGAAGAAATTTGCTTTTTTCTTCTAGAAAGATTCGATTTTCCGTAATTCACGTATAATATCCTCCTTTATTGACTTCTATGATTATATCAAATTTACCGATGTAAATAAAGGTAAATTTGAAAAGTTCAAATTTTCCTGAAAATCTTAAGAAAAAATACAGTTTTATATAGAAAAGCATGGTATATTAGATAAAGAAATATTTTCAAATATAGCAAAAATAAAAAAAGAATGGGAGACTGAAAAATGGAAATCTACCATACAATATATAAGGGCGGAAATGGAGAAATTGTTGAAAAGAAATCCAGATTTATTGCAGAGGTGTATCCGGTCACATCAGAAGAAGAAGCAATGGAGATTTTAGAGCAGACAAGAAAGCAGTACTGGGATGCGAGACATCATTGCTGGGCTTACATTATAGGAAGGAATCCGGCGGCAGAAAGAATGAGTGATGATGGAGAACCGGCAGGGACAGCAGGAAAGCCTATTTTGGAGGTGATCCGTGGGAGAGAACTGACGAATGTACTTGTAATTGTCACAAGATATTTTGGAGGTACACTTCTTGGAACAGGTGGACTGGTCAGGGCTTATACAGCAGCAACGCTCGAAGGATTGAAGAACAGTGAGAGCATCGCAAGGATTCATGGAGTGAAACTTGGAATTGAGACGAATTATACGGATTTGGGGAAAATTCAATATCTGATTGCAAATCGAAATCTGGATCAATTAGAACCTGTTTACACAGATAAGGTTGAAATGACAGTGTTTGTTCCGACAGATGAGATGGGCAGCCTGCGAGCTGAACTGATGGAAGGGACAAACGGCCAGGTGGTTCTGGATGAGGAGACAACCTGTTGGTTTGCAAGGACAGAAGATGGAATTAAGATTTTTGATGAAGAATGATTCTCATAGAAGAGGTTATTCTGTGAGATAGAAATGAACCGCTGCCGGATATTGATATTCTGGCAGCGGTTCATTTCCTTTAAGTAAGTGTCATATTATATTCAATAAATCTACTTATACTGAATAAATATGGTTACTGTTCTATGAGAATTCTGGTTCGATCAGACCAAATGAACCATCTTTTCTTTTGTATACTACATTGACTTCATCTGTCTCTGCATTGGAGAATACGAAGAAGTTATGTCCGAGAAGTTCCATTTGAACACAAGCATCTTCTGGAAACATTGGTTTAATACCAAACTTCTTTGTACGAACGATACGGACTTCATCGTCTTCTGTTGTCTCTTCTTCTGAATCAAAGAATTCTTTTCTGAAGCTGTTCCCTGATGGAGCATATGATGTAGGATGTCCCTGATTACGAGCGACCAGTTTGTTTTTATATTTGCGAAGCTGGCGTTCGATGATCTCTTCTACAAGATCAATGGAAACATACATATCATTGCTTGTCTGCTCAGAACGGATAATATTTCCTTTGACTGGGATTGTTACCTCAATTTTCTGACGTCCTTTTTCTACACTGAGCGTTACATTGATTTCTGTTTCAGGAGTGAAGTACCTTTCAAGTTTTCCTAATTTCTGTTCGATAGCATCCTTTAATCCCGGTGTTACCTCGATGTTTTTTCCGCTGATAATAAATTTCATGCTGCTCAACTCCTTTGTTCAAATTATACAGAAGAATGATTAGATTACTTCTGTATCATGGTTACATTATAACATGAAAAAGATTTTCTGTATACAATAAATCGTCCTAAAATTATGAAAATTTTCAAAACTTTAGGACGATCTTAAAATTATCAGATAATTAATGAATACTGTTTTAATCCGCGAGCATAAGCTTCAAACACGAATATTATTTATTGATCGTGCTGCGTTTTCTCATTCTGGAATCCAAAATCTTCTTACGGATACGCAGATTTTCCGGTGTTACTTCAAGAAGTTCATCGGTATCAATAAAGTCAAGCGCCTGCTCAAGACTGAGGACACGCGGAGGTGTCAGACGAAGTGCTTCATCTGCACTGGAAGAACGTGTGTTAGTAAGATGTTTTGTCTTACATACGTTCAGCTCGATATCTTCAGCTTTACCATTCTGTCCGATGACCATACCGGAATATACTTTCTCACCGGCTCCGATGAAGAGAGTACCACGCTCCTGAGCACTGTACAGACCATAAGTTACGGATTCACCTGTCTCAAATGCGATCAGGGATCCCTGCTTACGATACTGGATATCTCCTTTGTATGGTGCATATCCTTCAAAGCTTGTGTTGATGATACCATTTCCCTTTGTATCTGTCATGAACTCTCCACGGTATCCGATCAGTCCACGTGCCGGGATAAGGAACTCGAGACGAGTATATCCACCGTTTGACGGAGTCATGTTGCGGAGTTCACCTTTTCTCTGACCGAGTTTTTCGATAACAACTCCTGTGAACTCATCAGGAACATCAATATAAGCAAGCTCCATAGGCTCAAGTTTCTTGCCATTTTCATCTGTGTGATACAGAACTTCAGCTTTACTTACTGCAAACTCGTATCCTTCACGGCGCATGTTTTCAATAAGAACAGAAAGGTGAAGCTCACCACGGCCGGATACTTTGAAACTGTCTGCATTTTCTGTCTCTTCTACACGAAGGCTGACATCTGTGTTCAGCTCACGGAAGAGGCGGTCACGCAGATGGCGGGATGTAACGAATTTACCTTCCTGTCCTGCGAACGGACTGTCGTTTACGATGAACTGCATAGAGATCGTTGGCTCAGAAATCTTCTGGAACGGAATGGCTTCCGGATTCTCAGGAGAGCAGAGAGTATCTCCGATGGAAATATCTGTGATACCTGATACTGCAACAATAGATCCGATTGTAGCTTCTTTTACTTCTACACGGTTCAGTCCGTCGAATTCATAGAGCTTACCAATTTTTACACGCTGCTGTTTGTCCGGGTCATGATGGTTTACAAGAACCATATCCTGGTTTACAGCGATTGTACCGTTCTCTACTTTACCAACTCCGATACGACCAACATATTCATTGTAGTCAATCGTGCTGATCAGCATCTGGGTCGGAGCTTCCGGATCACCTTCCGGAGCAGGAATGTAGTCAAGGATAGTCTCGAACAGTGGTTTCATATCCTGTTTTTCATCAGAGAGATCAAGGACAGCAACACCAGCCTTTGCAGAAGCGTATACAAAAGGACATTCAAGCTGGTCATCAGAAGCACCGAGGTCGATAAAGAGTTCAAGCACTTCATCAATTACGTCATCAGGTCTTGCTTCCGGACGGTCAATCTTATTGATACATACGATAACAGGAAGTTCCAGCTCGAGAGCTTTTCTCAGAACGAACTTTGTCTGAGGCATAGCACCTTCAAATGCATCTACAACAAGTACAACACCATTCACCATCTTAAGAACACGTTCAACTTCTCCACCAAAGTCAGCATGTCCCGGTGTGTCAATGATATTGATCTTAACACCATTATAATGAACAGCGGTATTCTTGGAAAGGATTGTGATTCCACGCTCACGCTCGATATCATTAGAGTCCATGACACGTTCTTCTACTTCCTGATTCTCACGGAATACACCACTCTGTTTTAAAAGCTCGTCAACCAGAGTTGTCTTACCATGGTCAACATGGGCGATAATTGCAACATTTCTCACATCTTCACGTTTTGTTTTCATAATCTAAACACTCTTCCTTATTATAAAAAAATATTTATCTGTAACATAACTTCATTATTTTATCACAAAAAATGAAATTTACAAGAAAAAGTTTGAATTCGATTTTAAGTACGAAAAAGGTCGAATGTTTTTTCTGTAAAAAATAGTTCTATTTCATTACAATAAGACATACATTAGGTAATGACTTAAAATACCAGCCAGAGGAAGGGAGAATTATAAATTATGTCAGATAAGATTATTGAAAACAACCAGGTGACAGTTATTGGAGAGGTGGTATCAGAGTTTACATACAGCCATGAGGTCTTTGGAGAAGGTTTCTATATGGTAGAACTTCTTGTAAAGCGGTTAAGTAACTCTTGTGACCGGATTCCGGTCATGATATCAGAACGTCTCATTGACGTAACACAGGATTGCCGTGGAGAATATTTAATGGTGTCTGGTCAGTTCAGATCCTATAATCGTCATGAGGAGACAAAAAACAGACTGGTTCTTTCTGTGTTTGCGAGAGAAATAGAATTTATCGAGGAAGAACCGGATGGAGCAAGAACAAATCATATACTTCTTGAAGGATATATGTGTAAGCGTCCGGTCTACAGAAAAACACCTCTTGGAAGAGAAATTGCAGATATTCTGCTGGCAGTGAACAGACCGTATGGAAAATCTGATTATATTCCATGTATCTGCTGGGGGAGAAATGCAAGATATGCTTCAAACTTTGATGTAGGGGAACATGTCAGAATATTCGGAAGAATCCAAAGCAGAGAGTATGTGAAGAAATTGTCAGAGACACAAACAGAGACAAGAATCGCATATGAGGTCTCCGTCAGTAAACTGGAGTGTGTGGAAGAATTCTAAGGGTGAATAGTTTCATTATTTAAAACTTTGTGAAAAGGATATCATATATTGAGATAACAACTCAAATGTGATATTCTTTTTTATATGATATTTCGGAAAATAAGAGTGTGATGAAAGAAAAAACAGGTAATGCTGATAGACAGTAGTTCTGAAAAATCATGGAATACTTGAGGTTTCATACAGGAGGAAGATACAGATGGTTAAGATATTAATGCACGGATGCAATGGAAAAATGGGACGCATGATCACAGAAATTGTGAAGAATGAAGAAGATGCAGTGATTGCGGCAGGCGTCGACAAGTTCACAGGAATTCCAAATGATTATCCGGTATTTGAAGAGATTACACAGTGTGATGTGGATGTAGATGTAGTGATTGATTTTTCCAATGCGGGAGCAGTGGATGAATTGTTAGATTACTGTGTGAAGAAGAGTCTTCCGGTTGTTCTTTGTACAACAGGGCTTTCAGACGAACAGTTAAAGAAGGTAGATGAGTGTTCTGAGAAGATTGCAGTTCTTAAGTCTGCGAATATGTCAATGGGAATCAACCTGTTACTGAAACTTTTGAAAGATGCTGCCAAAGTACTTGCACCGGCAGGCTATGATATTGAACTTGTTGAGAAACACCATAATCAGAAGCTGGATGCACCAAGCGGAACGGCACTTGCATTGGCAGACTCTATTAATGAAGCAATGGGAAATGAATACGAGTATGTATATGACAGAAGTCAGGTGAGAAAGAAGCGAGACGCAAAGGAAATTGGTATTTCAGCAGTTCGTGCAGGAACAATCGTAGGAGAACATGAGGTGATTTTTGCAGGAACAGATGAAGTGATTGAATTTAAACATACTGCATATTCAAGAAGCGTATTTGCCAAAGGTGCAGTTGAGGCAGGAAAGTTCCTTGCGGGACAGCCAGCCGGCATGTATGACATGGGGGATGTTATTCAGTTTTAGTACTGGATGAATAATAGCCGGTAAACCGGCGGGAACAAGATCCGGTAAATAGATCCCGGTAAGGGGAAGATTTCGGGTCTGGAGGAGATTGTGTATGAAAAATATGGAAAACCGTTATTTAGACAGGTTGTCGGATCTTTATCCGACAATTGCAGCTGCATCTACGGAGATTATTAATCTGCAGGCAATTTTGAACCTTCCGAAGGGGACAGAGCATTTTCTGACGGATGTACATGGAGAAGATGAAGCTTTTTCTCATGTTCTGAGGAATGGATCTGGTGCCGTGAGAAGCAAGATTGAAGATGTTTTTGGTAATACAATGAGTGTAAAGGACAAAAAAGCACTGGCAACATTGATTTACTATCCGAAAGCGAAGATGGAACAGGTGAAGCGGACGGAGTCGAATATGGATGACTGGTATCGAGTGAATTTGTATCGTCTGATAGAAGTAAGTAAGCGTGCAGCAAGTAAATATACAAGATCTAAAGTGAGAAAATCACTGCCGAAGGATTTCTCTTATGTGATCGAAGAATTGATTACCGAGAAAGCGGAAGTCAGTGACAAAGAGTCCTATTATAATGAAATTATTTCTACAATCATCAGGATCGGACGGGCAGAAGAATTTATTGCAGCAATTTCAGAACTGATCCAGCGTCTGGTTGTGGATCATCTGCATATTGTCGGTGATATTTATGACAGAGGACCGGGACCGCATCTTATTATGGATAAGCTGCTGAAATATCATTCTGTTGATATCCAGTGGGGAAACCATGATGTTGTATGGATGGGGGCAGCGGCCGGACAGTTGGGCTGCATTGCAAATGTGATCCGTATCTGCGCCAGATATGGAAACCTGGATATTATAGAAGATGGTTATGGTATTAACTTGCTTCCACTGGCTACATTTGCTATGAGGATGTATAAGGATGATCCATGCACCTGTTTTAAATTGAAAGGTACTGACAGACCGGAATCTGATGAGATGCAGATGAATCTGAGAATACATAAAGCGATTTCAATTATCCAGTTTAAAGTAGAAGGTCAGATTATAGAGAGGCAGAAAGGATTCCATCTAGAGAATCGTGCGTTACTGCATAAGATTGATTATCAGAAAGGTACGATTAATCTGGAGGGAAAAGAATATAAGCTTCTGGATACAAATTTCCCAACAATAGATCCAAAGAACCCATATAAACTGACTTCAGAAGAGGACGAAATTATGGATCGTCTGGTGCATGCTTTTGTGGGATGTGAAAAATTACAGGAACATATGCGCTTCCTTCTTGCGAAAGGTGGTTTGTATAAGGTATATAACAATAATCTATTGTATCATGGATGTGTACCGTTAGATGCGAAGGGGAACCTGAAAGAAGTAGAAATTTTCGGAAAGAAATATCGTGGAAAGGCCTTGTATGATGTGTTGGAAAGTTATGTGAGAAAAGGATTTTTTGCATTGGATCCAAAGGAGCGGGAAGATGGAAAAGATACAATGTGGTATATCTGGTTACATCCGGACTCACCGTTATTTGGAAAGAACAAGATGGCTACCTTTGAAAGATATTTCCTTGCAGAGAAGGAAACACATATAGAAAAGAAAAATCCATACTATGCTCTGCTTGAAAATGAGACAGTTGTGGATAATATCATGATAGAATTTGGATTGGATCCAAAAGAGGATACACACATTGTAAATGGTCATGTGCCGGTTAAGAGAAAAGATGGCGAGAGTCCGATCAAGTGTAATGGTAAAGTAATGGTTATTGATGGGGGATTTTCAAGAGCATATCAGAAAGAAACCGGAATTGCAGGATACACGCTGGTTTATAATTCGTATGGATTACTTCTGGTAGCACATGAACCATTTGAGTCTACAGAAGCAGCAATTAAGAAGGAAAATGACATTCATTCGGAGACTGTAGTAGTGACCAGAGTGAACGAGAGACGTCTTGTTGGTGACACCGACGCTGGAAGAAAATTAAAAGAACAGATTAAAGATCTTGAATGGCTGCTGGCGTCATACAGAAATGGTCAGATTATAGAAAAACTGTAGATAATTGTTTATGCTGATTATAGAGACGTAGAAAAATATATTCAGGACTGAAGATAGAAAGGATTACTAGAATGGAAAAAGACTTAAATCTTCCGGAAGGAACAGAAGTAACAGAACCGCTGAAAATCTATCTGAATGAGATTGGACAGATCCCTTTGCTGTCAGAAGAAGAGGAAAGGGATCTTGGGTGTAAAAGTGCTTCAGGAGATGAGGATGCAAGGAGAAAGCTGGAAGAGGGGAATCTACGCCTGGTTGTATCTCTCGCAAAACATTATACTGGAAGAGGGATTACACTCATGGATCTGATCCAGGAGGGAAATATTGGTCTCATGCATGCGGCAGAGAAATATGATTATACAAAGGAAAATCGATTTTCCACATATGCATCCTGGTGGATCAAAGAAGCAATGCAGCGGGCAATCGATCAGCAGTCACGAGAAATCCGTGTACCGGTTCATGTTGCAGAGAATATGAAGAAAGTACAGAAAATTTCAAAAGATCTTCAGCAGAAATTTGGAAGAGAGGCTACACCGGAAGAGATAGCAGCAGATATGAAGGATAAATCACCGGAATTTGTAAAAGAGATTTTGTCATATCTTCAGAATCCGGTTTCACTGGAAACTCCGGTAGGAGAAGATGGGGAGAATAATCTTGGTGACATGGTTGAAGATAAGGATGCAACGACGCCGGAAGATGCTATGAATCAGCTTGTGCAAAAAGAAGAAGTACAGGAATTGTTAGAGTCTCTTAATGACAGAGAACGTCAGGTGATCCGCTTGAGATTTGGTCTGGAAGATGGAAAAACACATACGTTGGAAGAAATCGGTGATGAACTGAATGTGACAAGAGAACGCGTACGTCAGATTGAAGCCAGAGCGATGGAGAAACTTCGCAGCAAAGCGACAAAACTGTAAAAAATTTCTTTTGAATAAATATTGAAAAATTGCAGATAGTAAAGACACAATATTTATTTGAAAGGAAGACAAAAAATGAGGAGAATAAGAAAATTGCTTGTCTGTGTGATGTGCGTACTGATGCTTTGCAGTCTCGCTGGTTGTGGAAACAACACAGGAACAGCGAATGACAATCTCAATGATGCGACATCCGGTGAAAACCATGATGGAAGTGGAGAAAATGGTAATAATACCGGAAATAATGCGGGAGACCAGAATGGAGATAGTATCCTAGATGACGCGGTTGACGATGTAACGGATGGCGTGGATGATGTTACAGACGATATCACAAATGGTGTCGATGATGCAGCCGATGATCTGACGCAGGAGAATGGCGTGCAGAACAAGATGCAGAATAACGAGTGATCAATATGCCGTAGGCCGGAAACGGAACTGCGGCATTTTTCTAAAAGAAGGAGAGACAGGATGAGATTCAGACCATGTATTGATATACATAATGGAAAAGTGAAACAGATTGTCGGAGGCAGTCTGAAAGATGAAGGAAATCAGGCCAGCACAAACTTTACGTCAGAACTGGATGCAGCATGGTATGCAAGACAGTATCAGAAAGATCACCTGAAAAGCGGCCATATAATTCTTTTAAATCCAGTTGGATCAGAATACTACGAGGCGACGAAAAAGCAGGCTATGGGAGCTCTGGCGGCATACCCGGGTGGAATGCAGATCGGTGGAGGGATTACAGCTGAAAATGTAAAAGAGTACCTGGACGCCGGAGCAAGTCATGTGATCGTGACTTCATATGTGTTTCAAGACGGGATTTTTCATGAAGAGAGACTGCAGAAATTAGTAAATGCAGTTGGCAAAGAACATGTGGTTTTAGATCTTAGCTGCAGAAGAAAAGACGGTAAATTTTACGTGGTTACTGATCGCTGGCAGAAATTCACAGAACTTGCGCTGTCTCACGAAGTGTTAGATCAGCTTTCAGAATACTGCGATGAATTTTTGATCCATGGCGTAGATGTGGAGGGGAAAGGCGCCGGAATGGAAACGGAATTAGTAAGAATGCTTGGAAGCTGGGAAGGAATCCCAATCACATATGCCGGTGGAATCGGATCACTGGAAGATTTGGAAAGATTCCGAAAAGAGAGTGGCGGAAAGGTCGATTTTACAATTGGAAGTGCTCTTGATCTGTTTGGAGGGAAAATCCCATATGCAGAAGTTTGTAAATCCGCAGAATGTTAACACTCTATGAAGTTGTTGAATTCGCAGGCGGATAGTGATAGAATGTAGAACAGAGTGGAATTTCAGACCAAAATCAAAATTCAGAGAAGGAGTAATTGCGGAAATATGAATATTATAGAAAAGATTTTCGGAACTCACAGTGAGAACGAGCTGAAACGAATTTATCCGATCGTAGATCGCATCGAGGCACTGGGACCAGAGATGGAGGCGCTTTCAGACGAAGAACTTCGAGGAAAGACAAAAGAATTTAAAGAACGACTGAAAGAGGGAGAGACTCTGGATGATATCCTTCCGGAAGCATATGCTGTAGTAAGAGAAGGTGCTTACAGAAGTCTTGGAATGCGCCATTATAGAGTACAGTTGATTGGTGGTATCATCCTGCATCAGGGACGTATCGCAGAGATGAGAACAGGTGAAGGTAAGACTCTTGTGTCTACACTCCCTGCATACCTGAATGCCCTGGATGGAAAAGGCGTTCACATTGTCACAGTTAATGACTATCTGGCGAAACGTGATGCTGAGTGGATGGGAAAAGTACATGAGTTTTTAGGACTCAAAGTCGGTGTTGTTCTCAATGAGATGAACAATGACGAGAGACGAGAGGCTTATAATTGCGATATTACTTATGTAACGAATAATGAACTTGGATTTGATTATCTGAGAGATAACATGGTTATCTATAAAGAACAGCTGGTTCAGAGAGGATTGCATTATGCAGTTATCGATGAGGTCGATTCCGTTTTGATTGATGAGGCTAGAACACCTTTGATCATTTCCGGACAGAGTGGAAAGTCTACAGCTCTGTATGAAGCCTGTGATGTTCTTGCAAAACAGCTGGAACGCGGTGAGGCAAGCGGTGAGTTTTCCAAGATGAATGCCATCATGGGAGAAGAAATCGAAGAGACTGGTGATTTCATTGTTGATGAGAAAGAGAAGACAGTTAACCTGACAGAAGATGGTGTGAAGAAAGTAGAGAAGTTCTTCCACATCGAAAACCTTGCTGATCCGGAGAATCTGGAAATCCAGCATAATATTATCCTTGCGCTCAGAGCACACAATCTGATGTTCCGTGATCAGGATTATGTTGTAACTCCGGATGGTGAAGTTATGATCGTCGATGAGTTTACAGGACGTATCATGCCGGGACGTCGTTACTCTGATGGTCTGCATCAGGCAATTGAGGCGAAGGAACATGTGAAGGTAAGAAGAGAGAGTAAGACTCTGGCAACAATCACATTCCAGAACCTGTTTAATAAGTATGACAAGAAGAGTGGTATGACAGGTACTGCGATCACAGAGGAAAAAGAGTTCCGTGATATTTACGGAATGGACGTTGTTGAAATTCCGACAAACAAGCCGGTACAGAGAGTGGATCTTGAGGATGCTGTTTATAAGACAAAGAAAGAAAAATACGAAGCAGTTGTAGAAGCTGTGAAAGAAGCGCATGCAACAGGACAGCCGGTGCTGGTAGGTACAATTACGATTGAAGTATCCGAACTTCTCAGCAAGATGCTGAAGAAAGAGGGAATCAAGCACAATGTACTGAATGCAAAGTATCATGAGCAGGAGGCTGCAATCGTAGCCGATGCCGGACTTCATGGAGCTGTAACAATCGCAACCAATATGGCTGGCCGTGGTACTGATATCAAGCTGGATGATGATGCGCGTGCGGCAGGCGGTCTGAAAATTATCGGCACAGAGAGACATGAATCCCGTCGTATTGACAATCAGCTGCGTGGACGTTCCGGACGTCAGGGAGATCCAGGAGAGTCCAGATTCTACATTTCTCTGGAAGATGATCTGATGCGACTGTTCGGTTCAGAAAGACTGATGGGAATTTTCAATACACTTGGTGTAGAAGACGGTGAGCAGATTGAACATAAGATGCTTTCAAGTGCAATTGAGAAAGCACAGAAGAAGATTGAGAGCAATAACTTTGGTATTCGTAAGAATCTGTTGGAGTACGATCAGGTAATGAACGAGCAGAGAGAGATTATTTACGAAGAGAGACGCCGTGTTCTTGATGGAGAAAGCATGCGTGATACAATCTACAGCATGATTACAGAATATGTGGAAAATATGACAGATCGTTTCGCTTCTACAGAGGCAGATCCGGAAGAGTGGGATATCAAGGGATTGGATGTAAATCTTCACAATGTGATTCCGCAGCTTCAGCTCCCATCTGAGAAGGAATGCCAGAGTATGAATCAGAAGGAGTTAAAGCATCTTCTGAAAGAACGTGGAGTGAAGGCTTATGAGAACAAAGAAGCAGAGTTCCCGGAGGCAGAGCAGCTTCGTGAAGTTGAGCGTGTTGTACTTCTGAAAGTGATTGATGCAAGATGGATGGATCATATCGATGATATGGATCAGCTGCGTCAGGGAATCGGTCTTCAGGCTTATGGACAGAGAGATCCACTGGTAGAGTACAAGATGACAGGATATGAGATGTTCGGTGAAATGACAAATGCAATCGCTGAAAACACGATCCGTACATTGTTCCACATTAAGGTTGAGCAGAAAGTGGAGAGAGAAGAGGTTGCAAAAGTAACCGGAACAAACAAAGATGACAGCGCAGTCCGTGCACCGAAAAAGCGTGAGGAGAAGAAGATTTATCCAAACGATCCATGCCCGTGTGGAAGTGGAAAGAAGTACAAACAGTGCTGCGGAAGAAAGATTAAATAATCTGGTAACCGTTCAGAGCCAAGCAAAATTTCATAAAACAGGTGTAAAATGCTTGCATTTTTAAGACTGTTTTTGAAATTTTATTTGGCGGATACGCCACACCGACGAAATGCGTAGCATTTTGGAGGTTGGCTCTGAACAGTTACAATAATTTAAAGTATATATATGAAAGAGGTGATTAAGGTGGTTTTACTGGATGAACTGAAGTCAAGACTGACTGCATATGAAGAACCGCTGAAAGATTTGAGGGATTCACTTTGACCTCGCTTCAAAGAAGCTTAGGATCGAAGAATTAGAAAAGAGACTGGAGGAGCCCGGATTTTGGGATGATCCGGAGACTTCCCAGCATGTAATGAAAGAATTGAAAGGTCTTCAGGATTCTGTGAAAGAGATTGAAAAATTATTTACAGATTATGAAGACATGCTTCTTCTGATTGAAATGAGTGCAGGAGAAGACGAGGAGCAGGAAGCCGCAGAAGAGATTGAAGAGGAACTTGGAACATTTGAGGAAGTCTTTGAGAAACTGCGAATCAGCACACTTCTGATCGGACCGTATGATGCAGATAATGCAATCGTGACACTTCATGCAGGTGCAGGCGGTACAGAGGCAATGGACTGGACAAGCATGCTCTATCGTATGTACAGCCGCTGGGCTGAAAAGAGAGGATATGAAGTCGAGGTGCTGGACTATTTGGAAGGAGATGTAGCAGGTATCAAGGGAGTTACTTTTGAGGTCAAGGGAGAAAACGCTTATGGTTATCTCCGTTCCGAGAAAGGTGTACATCGTCTGGTACGTATTTCTCCATTTAATGCAAATGGAAAGCGACAGACGTCATTTGCATCCTGTGATGTAATTCCGGATATTGAAGAAGATATCGATATCGAGATCAATGACGATGATATCCGTGTCGATACTTATCGTTCCAGTGGTGCCGGCGGACAGCACATCAATAAGACGTCATCTGCAATCCGAATCACACATCTTCCGACAGGAATTGTGGTTCAGTGTCAGAATGAACGTTCCCAGCACATGAATAAAGATAAGGCAATGCAGATGTTGAAATCCAAACTGTATGTACTCAAACAGCAGGAACAGGCAGAGAAGATGTCAGACATCCGCGGAGAGGTTAGAGATATTAATTTCGGAAATCAGATCCGTTCTTATGTCATGCAGCCATATACACTTGTCAAGGATCACAGAACAAACGCAGAAATCAGCAATGTAGGTGCAGTAATGGATGGAAATATTGATCCTTTTATTAACGCATATTTGAGCATGGATGCAGAAGCACAGAAAGGAAAAAAAGCAGAATGATAAATGTAGCAGTAATGGGATACGGTACAGTAGGATCAGGAGTTGTAGAGGTCCTTAGAACCAATGGTGAACTCATCAATGAAAGAGCTCAGGATGTGATAAATGTAAAATACGTTCTGGATCTCAGAGATTTTCCGGGCGATCCGGTAGAAGAGATTCTGACACATGATTTTGAGACAATCGTAAATGATGCAGAAGTAGACATTGTTGTTGAGACAATGGGAGGCGTAGAGCCGGCATATACATTTGTAAAACGTTGTCTGGAAGCAGGTAAGAACGTCGCTACATCCAACAAAGCTCTGGTAGCAAAACATGGAGCAGAACTTCTTGAGATTGCTCGTAACAGAAGTATCAATTTTATGTTTGAAGCAAGTGTTGGTGGGGGTATCCCAATCATTCGTGCACTGAATTCCTCTCTGACAGCAGATAGAATCGACGAAGTGACGGGAATTCTGAATGGAACAACAAACTATATGCTGACAAAGATGTTCTTTGAGAGTGCTGATTATGATGAGGTGCTCAAAGAGGCGCAGGAGAAAGGATACGCGGAGCGTAATCCGGAAGCAGATGTCGAGGGACATGATGCGTGTAGAAAGATTGCGATTCTGACATCCCTGATCGCGGGACAACATGTGGATTTCGAGACAATCCATACAGAAGGAATTACAAAGATCACAACGGAAGATATGAAATATGCTAAGAAGATGGATATGGCGATTAAACTACTCGCGTCCAGCAAGAGAGAAGGAGACTCCTTCTCAGCAATCGTTGCACCGATGCTTCTTTCCAAGAATCATCCGCTGTGTAATGTGAATAATGTATTTAATGCAGTTTTTGTTCGTGGAAATATGCTTGGTGATGCAATGTTCTACGGAAGTGGAGCAGGTAAGCTCCCGACAGCAAGTGCTGTAGTTGCAGATGTTGTAGATGCCGCAAAGCACCTTCACAGAACTGTTGTAACAAGATGGGAGAGTAAGACACTCGAACTTGTTCCGAATGCGGATGCAAAGAGAAGATTCTTCGTCAGAATTAATGGAGAAGAATCTGAACTCAAATCCCGTGTGGACGAAGTGTTCGGACAAGTTGAAGTTGTCAAAGCAGATGGTGTCAAGGGAGAATTCGCTGTTATCACAGGTGAGATGACCGAGGCGGAGTATGCGCAGAAGGCAGAAGCGATGCCAAAAGTTGTGAAGATGATCCGTATGGCAGATTAATTTGTATTTGCTTCATTGGATTCTGAAAGATGAAAATAAAAAAGGAAAACTATCGACTACGATAATAACACAAACAAGGGTTGAATTATTGTAGACGATAGTTTTCCTTTTATAATTTGCTCAGTGTACTGTTATGGTACGCAGAACTGAAGGTGACGTCCTCTCCCAGCCATTGAGGTGCGGGATAGGTATTAGCTGTTTCTTCGTCCGGGAATTCAATTTCGGCGAGAATCAGTGGAGCAAGGTCGTTATGGAAAATGTCTAGTTCGAGAAAAAGCGGAGTGGAACAGAAAGCTGCATTTTCAGGACAGATACAATTCAGGGGAATGACGTAGCGTGTTTTATGAATGATGCGTCCGTCAACTTTCTCTCTCAGATGATCATAACTTTCCTTTGTGAGAGGAAGATTATATTCTTCACGGGCCATAAGCCCTTTAGACTTGTAGGTGAGAATATAATCGTCATCTTCTCTGCGTATCCTTACGACAGGAGCAGTGCATAAGTAGCCTTGCTCCAGTTCTTTGTGAGGATAATCGAAAGGAGAAAATGGCAACTCCTCAAGTTTTTGTATTAAAAATTTGCGTTCTATTTCCATAGCTAAATATTCCTCCTGATGTCGAATGTTTATACTATAATAATATGAAGTGAGTGTCAAAAGTAAATTTTGCCACTCACTGATGTAACCGGATTGCTCCATTGCTATGCAATTCCCACAATCCTCGAACACCTCAAACTTCCATAAAATGGCGTGTTCACACCATTTTATTCCGTTTTCGGTGTTCGGCGTGTCAATAAGTATAAATTGCTTATTTGTGCGAGCATAAACGCAATTTATACTTTTGACACTTACATCATAATACGTGAAATATAAAAAGGCAATGGTGAGATGAGTACTATCTTGACTTGACGAACAACTTATCTACGCAGTAAAATAAAATCGTTGTTGAGATATCATCAGAAAGCGAGGAAGCATTGGATGAAAAAAGTAGTTGTATTTTTAGCAGACGGTTTTGAAGAAGTAGAAGGTTTAACTGTAGTGGATCTGTTAAGAAGAGCAGGAGCGGTTGTAGAGACAGTTTCTGTTATGGGAAAACTGCAGATTGACGGAGCACATGGAATACAGGTGGAAGCGGATGAATTGTTTGAGAAAGCATTTTTTGATGACGCAGAACTTCTTGTACTTCCGGGAGGTATGCCGGGAACATTGCATCTGAAAGCGCATAGAGGATTGGCAGATCTGCTTTGTGAATTCAACGAAAATGGAAGGGAAATTGCAGCAATCTGTGCTGCTCCGACAGTACTTGGAGCACTGGGACTGTTGAAGGAGAAAGCAGCATGCTGTTATCCGGGGATGGAAGAACAGCTGAATTGTAAAGAAGCAAAGTTCTGTTCATTTGTTACAGATGGAAATATCACAACAAGCCGTGGTGTGGGAACAGCGATACCATTCGCGTTGGAACTGATCCGTCAGCTTTTTGGCAATGAGAAAGCTTCTGAAATAGCAGAATCTATTGTATATAAGGAATAAAATTAGAAAAAGTAGTCAGAAAAATGTAAAAAAACATGTAAAAGATATAGGAAAGTGGAAAAAACACTGGAAATATGAGACTTTATATGCTATACTGTTTCAATGACTGCGAATGTATACTTTTAAGAAATTAATTCGTTCGATAAGTAAAGAATTTGCTTATAAACAAGGAGGAAGAAAATGAGTTTACAGGTAGAAAAATTAGAGCATAATATGGCAAAGCTGACAATCGAAGTTTCAGCTGAAGAAGTAGAGAAGGCACTGCAGGCAGCTTACTTAAAAGAGCGCAGCAAAATCAGCCTTCCAGGATTCCGTAAAGGAAAAGTTCCGCGTCAGATGATCGAGAAGATGTACGGACCGGAAGTATTTTATGATGAGGCAGCAAACCGCATGATCTCTGAAGCATATGCAAAAGCATATGATGAGAGTGAACTTGAGATTGCTTCCCAGCCGACAATTGATATCGTTCAGCTTGAGAAGGGAAAACCATTCATCTTCACAGCAGAAGTTGCAGTTAAACCGGAAGTTAAACTTGGAGAGTACAAAGGACTTAAAGTTGACAAATACTCTACAAGAGTAACACAGAAGGAAGTTGACGAGGAAATTGAGAAAGTTCGTGAACAGCACGCAAGAATCGTTGAGGTTACAGACAGAGCTGTAGCAGATAAAGATGATGTCACACTTGATTTTGAAGGATTCGTTGATGGTGTTGCATTCGAAGGCGGAAAAGGTGAGAACTATCCGCTGACAATCGGATCCGGATCTTTTATTCCGGGATTTGAGGAGCAGCTGATCGGAGCTGAACTTGAGAAAGAAGTAGAAGTTAAGGTTACATTCCCAGAAGATTATCACTCAGAAGATCTGAAGGGTAAAGAAGCTGTATTCAAATGTACAGTACATGCAATCAGAGCCAAAGAGCTTCCGGAAGTAGATGATGAGTTCGCATCTGACGTTTCCGAGAAGGCTGAGACACTTGATGCTTACAGAGCAGAAGTAAAGGCTCAGATCAAAGAGCGTAAAGAGAACGAAGGAAAGGCTAAGAAAGAAGATCAGGCTGTAGAGCAGGCAGTTGCTAATGCAGAGATCGATCTTCCAGAACCAATGGTTGACCTTCAGGCTAAGCAGATGGCTGATGATTTTGCACGCCGCATTATGCAGCAGGGACTCAGCGTAGAGCAGTACTTCCAGTTCACAGGTCTCTCAGAAGAGAAGATGATGGAAGAGCTTAAGCCACAGGCTGAGAAGAGAATCAGAACAAGACTTGTTCTTGAAGCAATCGTAGCAGCAGAGAATATTGAAGTATCTGATGAGCGTCTTGATGAAGAGTTAGCTAAGATGGCTGAGTCTTACAAGATGGAAGTTGAGAAGCTGAAAGAGTTCATGGGTGAGAACGAGAAGAAGCAGATGAAAGAGGATATTGCAGTACAGGATGCAGTTACTCTGATCGTTGATGCATCTGTAGAAGGCTAATCATTTATTGGATTTCTTGAGAGGGTGCGCCTGTATATCAGGTGTGCCTTTTCTCTTTAGCGACAATCATATAGAAAAGGAAGGATAGCATATGAGTTTAGTACCTTATGTCATTGAGCAGACAAGCCGCGGAGAGCGTTCCTATGATATTTATTCAAGACTTTTAAAGGAGCGTATCATTTTCCTCGGAGAAGAAGTAAATGATGTGTCAGCAAGCGTGATCGTTGCACAGCTTCTGTTCTTGGAGGCAGACGATCCGGATAAGGATATCCAGCTGTATATTAACAGCCCGGGAGGATCTGTAACAGCAGGTCTGGCAATCTACGATACAATGCAGTACATCAAGTGTGATGTTTCAACAGTATGTATCGGTATGGCAGCCAGCATGGGCGCATTCCTGCTTTCCGGTGGAAAGAAAGGAAAGAGATTTGCCCTTCCAAATGCTGAAATCATGATTCATCAGCCATCCGGTGGTGCACAGGGACAGGCAACAGAGATTCAGATTGCAGCAGAACATATTCTTCGTACAAAGAAGAAATTAAATGAGATCCTGGCAGCAAATACAGGAAAGCCGCTGGAAGTGATCCAGCAGGATACAGAGCGTGACAATTTCATGTCTGCAGAAGAGGCGAAAGAGTACGGTCTGATCGACGAAGTAATAGTAAACCATTAATTGGTTATTGAGGTGACAGAATATGGCAGGAAAAAAGACTGAGGATATCGTAAGATGCTCGTTTTGTAATAAGACACAGTCCCAGGTTCGTAAGATGATCGCAGGACCGAGTGGAACCTATATCTGTGATGACTGTGTTGCTATTTGTACCGAGATTATTGAGGAAGAATTAGATTTTAATGACAGAGCTGCACTTGACGATATTAATCTCCTGACACCGGAAGAGATGAAAGCTTTTCTGGACGAATATGTGATTGGACAGGATGAGGCGAAGAAAGTTCTTTCTGTTGCAGTTTACAATCATTATAAGAGAATTCTGGCAGAACAGGATCTTGGAGTAGAACTTCAGAAGAGTAATATCCTGATGCTTGGACCAACAGGATGTGGTAAGACACTTCTGGCACAGACACTTGCGAAAGTGCTGAATGTTCCATTTGCAATCGCAGATGCTACAGCACTGACAGAGGCCGGATATGTAGGAGAGGACGTTGAAAATATTCTTCTTAAGGTGATTCAGGCAGCAGACGGAGACATCGAGCGTGCAGAACACGGAATCATTTACATTGATGAGATTGATAAGATCACAAGAAAATCAGAAAATCCATCCATCACACGAGATGTTTCCGGAGAAGGTGTTCAGCAGGCACTTTTGAAGATCATCGAAGGAACAGTTGCGTCTGTTCCACCGCAGGGCGGAAGAAAGCATCCACATCAGGAGTTGATCCAGATTGACACAACGAATATCTTATTTATCTGTGGCGGTGCTTTTGAAGGAATCGATAAGATCATTGAGACAAGAATCGATAGAAAATCAATCGGATTCAATGCAGAGATCGCATCAAAACATGAGTACGATATGGATGTACTTCTTCAGGAAGCACTTCCGCAGGATCTTGTAAAGTTTGGTCTGATCCCTGAGTTGGTCGGAAGACTTCCGGTGACAGTATCATTGGATCTTCTGGATAAGGATGCATTGATCCGCATTCTTACAGAGCCAAAAAGTGCGATCGTAAAACAGTATCAGAAGCTTCTGGAGCTGGATGGCGTGAAGCTTGAATTTGATAAAGATGCTCTGTTAGAAATAGCAGAGACAACATTGAAGCGTAAGACAGGTGCGAGAGGTCTCCGTGCGATTATGGAGAATATCATGATGGATACGATGTTTACAGTACCGTCAGATAAGACAATCAAGGAATGCCGCATTACGAAGGAAGCGGTTCTTGGATTGGAAGAACCGAAGTATACTCGTGATAGTGAGGATAGAAAATCATTCCTGACATCTGAGAGCAAATAGTAACTGGATACAGGAATCCTGCAAACAGTTGCGGAGTATAAAACGAGGCGGGAGTGATGGGATATCCATCCTACCCGCCTTTTCTAACGAGGAGGAATTGAATTGGACAACGAGACAAGAAGTCTCCCTATGGTTGCCTTAAGAGGATTAACAATCATGCCGGAGATGATCGTTCATTTTGATGTGAGCAGAGAACGCTCCATCGCTGCAATTCAACAGGCAATGGTTGAAGAGCAGGAGATATTTCTGGTTGCCCAGAAATCAATAGAGACAGAGAACCCCGGACAGGACGATGTCTATGAGATTGGAACAGTTGCATCTGTGAAGCAGCTGATCAAGCTGTCAAAGAAAGTCGTAAGGGTTCTCGTGGAAGGAAAGAACCGTGCGGTTCTTAAGAAAATTGAAGAGACAGATCCTTATCTTCGTGCAGAAGTAGAAGTTCTGGAAGAACAGGAGATCACGATTCCGGATGATCTGAATGCGGAAGCAATGATGCGCGGATTGAAGGAAATTATTACAAAATATGCAGCAAAGAATGGAAAGATTTCCAAAGAATCTGTTGCAGAATTTCTCGATATTACTGATTTAAAACGTCTTGTAAATGAAGTGGCTGCGAATATTCCATTGAAGTACAAGGATCAGCAGGAACTTCTGGAAGAATTGGATTTCTGGAGTAGATATGAGAAATTATCATTGAAGCTTGTGAATGAGATGCAGATCATGGAGATCAAAGAAGAACTCCAAAGGAAAGTAAAAAATAAAGTAGATAAGCATCAAAAAGAATATCTTTTAAGAGAACAGCTGAAGGTGATTCGCGAGGAATTAGGTGAGGATACTACATTTTCAGATGCAGATGAGTTCGAAGAAGCATGCAGCAAATTAGATGCACCGGAAGAAGTAAAAGAAAAGCTTCATAAGGAGATTGGCCGGTTTAAGAATACGATCGGTTCTCAGGCAGAAAATGGAGTAATCCGTACTTATATTGAGACAATCCTGGAGATGCCGTGGAATAAACGTGAAGAAGATAATACAGATATCAACTATGCGAAAGAAGTTTTAGAGGCAGATCATTATGGATTGGAACAGGTGAAAGAAAGAATTCTGGAATTCCTGGCTGTCAGGACACTGACACAGAAGGGGGAAAGCCCGATCCTTTGTCTGGTGGGACCTCCGGGTACAGGTAAAACTTCTATTGCCAAGTCCCTGGCACGTTCTCTAAAGAAACCGTTTGTACGAATTTCTTTAGGTGGAGTACGTGACGAAGCTGAGATCCGCGGTCACCGCAAGACTTATGTAGGGGCAATGCCTGGAAGAATTGCAAATGGAATCCGCACAGCAGGTGTGAAGAATCCGGTCCTTCTTCTCGACGAAATCGATAAAGTAAGCACGGACTATAAAGGGGATACATTCTCTGCACTTTTGGAAGTACTGGATAGTGAGCAGAACAGTAAGTTCCGCGATCATTATCTGGAAGTGCCACTGGATCTGTCAGAGGTTACATTTATCACAACAGCGAATACCTTACAGACGATTCCAAGACCACTCCTGGACAGAATGGAAATCATAGAGATCACAAGTTATACAGAAAACGAGAAACTTCATATTGCAATAGAACATCTGATTCCAAAGCAGCTGGAAAAGCATGGGATTACAGCCGAACAGCTCAGCTTTAGCAAGAAAGCAATTTGGAAGATCGCACATAACTATACGAAAGAAGCAGGTGTTCGTCAGTTAGAACGTGAAATTGGAAATATTTGCCGTAAGGCGGCGAAAGAGCTTCTTACAACCGAGAAAGAGAAGATTACTGTGACAGATAGGAATCTTCATAAATTCCTTGGAAAAGAGAAATACTCTTATCAGATGGCAAATGCAGCACCGGAGGTCGGTATCGTACGTGGACTTGCATGGACAAGTGTCGGAGGAGATACGCTTCAGATTGAGGTAAATGTAATGCCGGGCAAGGGAGAAATCATGCTGACAGGACAGCTTGGAGATGTAATGAAAGAGTCCGCCCGTGCCGGAATCAGTTATATTCGTTCTGTAAGCAAAAAATATGCAATCGCAGAAGATTTCTTCGAGAAACATGATATTCATGTGCATATTCCGGAAGGTGCAGTTCCGAAAGACGGACCATCAGCCGGAATCACAATGGCGACAGCGATGCTTTCAGCTGTAACAGGCAAGAAAGTCCGTGCAGATCTCGCAATGACCGGAGAAATTACCTTGAGAGGCCGTGTGCTTCCGATCGGAGGATTGAAAGAAAAGCTTCTTGCTGCTAAAAATGCCGGAATACAGACTGTGCTTATTCCAAAAGAGAACACAGCAGATGTGGAAGAACTCTCTTCTGAAATTACAAAAGGATTGGAAATCATTTCGGTTGAGACAATGGAAGAAGTCTTAAAGAAAGCATTGACAAGATAAAAACTGCTGTGAGCAGTAATTGATAAAAAGATTGCTTCTGAGAGCAGATTGCAATAGAATAGAAAGAAAGGAGGAGTAAACGACATGGTCATTAAAAATATAAATCTGGAAACAGTTTGTGGAATCACAAGTGTTCTTCCAGAAAATGATAAGCCTGAGATTGCATTTGCAGGAAAATCAAATGTAGGAAAATCATCACTGATCAATGCATTGATGAACCGTAAGTCTTATGCAAGAATTTCAGCAACACCGGGAAAGACACAGACAATCAATTTCTATACGATTAATGAGGAAATGTATCTGGTCGACCTTCCGGGATATGGATACGCAAAGGTTTCCGAGCAGGAAAAGATCCAGTGGGGAAAACTGATCGAGCGTTATCTGCATACATCCAAACAGCTTAAGGCGGTATTTCTTTTGATCGATATCCGTCACGATCCGTCTGCGAATGATAAAATGATGTATCAGTGGATCCTGGATCAGGGATATCAGCCAATCATTATCGCAACAAAGCTTGATAAGATCAAACGCAGTCAGGTACAGAAGCATATTAAAATGCTGAAGACAGGTCTGCAGCTTGTTCCTGGAACAAAAGTAATTCCATTCTCATCCCAGACAAAACAGGGAAGAGATGAGATTTGGGAATTGATTGAGACAGAATATCTCGGATATGGAAATGACGAGGAGGCAGAGGATGACGAATAAGCGTCCGTACTGGCAAGTTGCCGTAAGCTTACTTTTTAGCATAGCAGCAACAGTTGGATTTGTACTGATCGGATGGAAATTACTTGGATTTCTCATGCCGTTTGTGGTTGGATGGATCATTGCTTCCATCGCCACACCGGTTGTTAACTGGTTAGAAAAACGTCTGAAGATCAGGAAAAAATTAGGATCTGCATTGATCATTATCGGAGTCCTGGCGTTGATGGGGACGCTGGGTTACTTTGCTGTCAGTTGGCTGGTTTCAGAAGTCAGCAGTCTGATCAAAGACTTTCCGGAAATGTATGTGCAGCTCGAAAAAGGACTTCATCAAATTGGAATTTCTATGTCCGGAATTTTTAGCAAACTGCCGGATGGAATCCAGAATGGATGGACGACAACTGTTGCGAATCTGGATGACACGATGGGAAGTCTGATGTCAAAAATCAGTGAGCCAACAGTAAGTGCCGCAGGAAATATCGCAAAGCGTGTGCCGAGTTATCTGGTATCAACAATCGTTGCGGTTATGTCTTCCTATTTCTTTATCTCAGAGCGAGAAGAAGTTGTGACCTGGGTCAAACAGATTGCGCCAAAGTCAGTAACTGAACGAATGATTATGGTGATAGATAACCTGAAATATGCGGTTGGTGGATATTTCAAAGCACAGTTTAAGATCATGGGAATTGTATTTCTGATTTTGGCTGTAGGACTTGGATTTTTGAAAGTCCATTACTTTGTATTGTCTGCATTTTTGATCGCATTTCTAGATTTCCTACCATTTTTTGGAACAGGAACTGCGATGATTCCGTGGGCGATATATGCGGTCTTTATGGGAGATTATAAGCGTGCTGTGGTACTTGTTGTGATTTACGCAATCACACAGATCGTCAGACAGTTGATTCAGCCGAAACTTGTCGGAGACAGTGTTGGTCTGAATCCACTGGTTACATTACTTTTAATTTATATTGGATATCGAATTGGTGGTGTGATCTGGATGATACTTGCCGTTCCTGTTGGAATGGTCCTCATAAACATGTGTCAGGCAGGTGCATTTGATTATATTTTTGATGATATAAAGATTCTTATTATCGGAATTCTGAAATTAAGAGATGAAGAGTAATGTAACTAAAAGATGGAAAGAAAGTAATTGAAAGGAGAAAAATATATGAGCAATTATGATGTAATTATTATCGGTGCAGGACCTGGGGGAATCTTTGCAGCTTATGAGCTGGCAGAGAAAGCACCGGAATTGAAGGTGGCGGTATTTGAAGCCGGCAATCCACTGGAGAAGAGAAAATGCCCGATCGATGGAAAGAAGATTAAGAGCTGCGTGAACTGCAAGACATGCGCGATTATGAGTGGATTCGGTGGAGCAGGAGCATTTTCAGATGGAAAATACAATATCACAAATAATTTTGGTGGAACATTGTATGAGTATATCGGTAAAGAGACAGCAATCGATTTAATGAATTACGTAGATGAGATCAATGTGAAATTCGGTGGTGAGGGTACAAAAATGTATTCCACATCAGGAACACATATTAAGAAACTCTGTATGCAGAATAAGCTGAATCTTTTGGATGCATCTGTTCGTCATCTTGGAACAGATATCAACTATGTTGTTCTTGAGAATCTCTATGCAAAGCTGAAAGATACTGTAGAGTTCCGTTTTAACTGTCATGTAGATGATGTGGAAGCGGTTGACGGCGGATATCGCGTGATTACAAAAGATGGCGTAGATGAATGTAAGAAATGTATCGTTTCTGTAGGAAGAAGCGGAAGTAAATGGATGGAGAAAGTGTGTGAGAATCTTGACATCACAACAAAATCCAACCGTGTAGATATCGGAGTCCGTGTGGAACTTCCGGCAGTTATTTTCTCACATCTTACAGATGAACTGTATGAAAGTAAGATTGTCTACAGAACAGAGAAGTTTGAAGATAAAGTCAGAACATTCTGTATGAATCCGAATGGAATCGTTGTAAATGAGAATACAAACGGAATCGTTACAGTAAACGGACATAGCTATGAAGATCCGGCAAAGCAGACAGAGAATACAAACTTTGCGCTTCTTGTTGAGAAACATTTCTCAGAGCCGTTCAAAGACAGTAACGGATATGGTGAAAGTATTGCGCGCCTGTCTAATATGCTTGGCGGTGGTGTTCTTGTACAGCGTTTTGGTGATCTGATTCGAGGAAGAAGAAGTACACCGGCACGTATTGCAGAGAGTTTTCTGACACCGACACTTTCCGCAGAACCGGGAGACTTAAGTCTTGTATTGCCGAAACGTATTCTTGATGGAATCATTGAGATGATCTACGCTTTGGATAAGATCGCACCTGGAACAGCAAATGATGATACACTGCTCTACGGTGTAGAAGTTAAGTTCTACAATATGGAAGTGAAACTGGATGAACATCTTGAAACAAAACACAAGGGCCTGTATGTGATCGGAGACGGAAGTGGAGTGACACATTCGTTGTCCCACGCATCAGCAAGTGGTGTATTTGTAGCGAGAGAGATTGCGGAAGAAGTATGAATTGCTAGAAGTTAATAGTTAAAATAAAGGGAAGTTTTTCATTTGCAGAAATTACACAAAGTGAGCTGGTGTATTGCAGGTGAAAAACTTTTCTTTTTACTTATGTATGAAAATAAAAAGCTTGCGTTTCTGTTGTTTTCGCAAATGAAACAGTTGGATTTTGTTGATTCTTGATTGAAGTGTGTTGAGATTTATTGGAATCTCCTTGACAGAAAGGCATATAGATAGTATTATTTATAGTAAGAGAGTTTATGGCTGAGACTGGGTTGCTGGTCACATCGTGTGAACAGTAACGAGACTGGCTGTGAACAGAGAATGTTAGTGGATTAACATACAGGATTGTATGAATGAGAATTACAGAATCTATGTGAAAGAGAGGAACTGACAGATGGCGAATGATCACGGAGAACAGATTAGAATTGTACAGGAAACAGTTGCAGGTAAGGAGATTACATTTGCACATGTAATGGGAGGTCCGGCTCCGATTATTTATCAGAAACTTGGATTGAATCCACATCTGGATTATCGTTCTTCTGCAATTGGAATTATGAATATGACTCCACCAGAGTCAGCAGTTATCGCATCTGATATTGCAGTGAAAAGCGGTAATGTTTATCTTGGATTCGCAGACCGCTTTACAGGAACACTGATCATTACAGGAGAGATCTCTGATGTAACTTCTGCACTGACAGAAGTTGTAGATTATTTCAGAGATTCTCTTGGTTATGTAGTCTGTGATATTACAAAACGATAGGAAGTGCATTTATGAAACGGGAACGTATAACGAGAGAAGAGCTTATGGAGCGTCTGTTTCATGATGACTATGAGAATCTGAAAGGAAAGAAGCTTCGTATGACTCGTGTGCGCGTGCCGGGGAAGGAAGTCTGCATGGCGCATATTATTAGCAGATCAGATGAGGTTATTTATCAGAATCTAGGATTACATATCGGAACTCATGAAGGTGAGAATCACACAGGAGAGTCTATTGGACTTCTGCGTTTTACACCGTGGGAAGCAGTTGTAGTTGCTGCAGATGTAGCATTCAAGAGTGCAGATGTCGAGATTGGTTTTATGGATAGATTCTGCGGAACACTGATTCTGACTGGCGGATTGACACAGGTGCAGACAGCTGTGGAGGATGTAGTTCGATTTTTTGATGAAAGACTTGGCTTTGCAGTGTGCGAGGTTCATAGAAGTTAAGAAAACAGAGGCGTAACAGAATGAAAAAGATATTTTTAATGGGGAGAAGTGAAGCGGGGAAGACTTCACTGACGCAGGCTCTTAAGGGAGAAGAACTGCATTATGTGAAGACACAGTATACGAATACAGAAGATGACACGATCGACTCTCCGGGAGAGTATGCAGAGTCTAAGCATTTTAGTGTTGGACTTGCCTGTTTTTCATTTGAAGCAGACGTGATCGCTATGGTGCAGGCTGCGGACGAACCGTTTAATCTGTTCGGACCTGGGAGCAGATGCTTTATTCAACGCCCGTTGATCGGAGTTATTACGAAAGTAGATTCACCTTATGCGAATGTTGATATGGTGAGACTTTGGATGAAGAATGCCGGATGTGAACGCATTTTCGAAGTAAATAATAAGACACGCGAAGGAATTAAAGAACTCTTGGATTATCTGAATGAGCCTGTGGAGATGATGACAATGGATCGTGCCAGATATAAACAGTCATTGGGATTGAATGACTGGGATCCACTACCGGAAGGAGTAGAGTATCCGGAAGGTATGTAGATATCGAAAGATTAAGAAAAATATCCCTCTTGAGGTATTTCTGGAAGATGGAATATGCTATAATGATTATGTAGCAATTAGTTCAATCAACAGAATGACATCAGGAGGGATTTTTATGTTGTGGACAAGAAGCGAATTAAAGGGAAGAGCAAAATTCCTGTTGAAACAGAATTATTGGTATTCTGTTCTTGCGGCATTGATTTATACGTTTCTTTTGGGAAATGGATTTACGTATTCTTATAATGCAATAAAGAATAAGAATAGTGAGGTGGAAACTTCGATACAAGGTTTTCATCCGATTCTAACGTTTGGAATTGCAGCAACTATAGCTGTAGCAGTAGTTGTTACTTTTATTGTATATTTGGCACTTGCGTATTTCCTCTGGAACCCAATGACTGTCGGCTGTTGTAAATTTTTCAAAAATGGAAGAGACGGAAGACAGGATGTGAAAGATATTTTCCGAATGGTAAGAGATTGCAATAAGACAATTCGTATGACGATGTTTTTGCAAACAATTTATCTTGTATTGTGGTCACTATTATTTATTGTTCCAGGTGTGATCAAAGGATATGAATATGCGATGGTACCGTATCTTCTGCTCGATCATCCTGAGATGAGCAGACAGGAGATTTTTGCGGAGAGCAAACGATTAATGATGGGGAATAAATGGGATGCATTCGTGTTGGATCTTTCTTTTATCGGATGGCATTTGCTGGGAGCATGTACGTTTGGAATCTTAACTTTCCTTTATGTAAATCCTTATCAGTATTATACAGAGGCAGAGTTGTATCATGTGCTGAGAGATAGAATGTGAACATAGATTTATATTATGAAACTTAGAATAAAAAAGCTCACAGCTGGTTGTAGACGATCAGCTGTGAGCTTTTCTTTTGCAAAATAAAAATAGAAGACAACTCAATATTTTCTATTGACATTAAAAACCAATGTGATAAACTTGTTTACGCAGGAACTGTTCATTGATGAACAGTTCATTAACAAACAGTTCCTGCATGTGAAGATGGAAAGGAGGATTACAATTTTGTGTGAAGAACATTTTCATATCGCTCCACAGGTACATAAAATGGATCGTTCCATTTCAAAATTACTTGAGGCGAGAGTAAAAGCGGAAGGGTTGGATGAAGGAACCCTTATGCATGGATGGATTTTGCGTTATCTCTATGAACATCAGGATGCAGAGATTTATCAGAAAGACATAGAGAAGTATTTCGGAATCTGCCGTTCGGGAGTGACGAATATCATTCAGGCTTTAGAGAAGAAAGGACTTGTCTATCGTGCTTCGGTCGCGAGTGATGCAAGGCTGAAAAAGGTTATGCTGACAGAGGCAGGACGCGAAAGTCATGAAAAGCTTGGAGAGATTTTCAAGCGAATGGACGCAGAATTGGAAGAAGGAATTACCGAAGAAGAATTACAGGCATTTTTGAGAGTGACTCGTAAGGTTCATCTCAATTTAAGAAAAATGAGAGGAGAGAATTCATGATTCGTACTTTATTAAAAGAAGTAAAAGAGTATAAGGCAGCATCGATCGCGACACCGATTTTCATGATTCTTGAAGTTTTATTTGAGACATTGATCCCGTTTTTGATGGCATCGATCATTGATAAAGGGGTTAATACGGGTGATATCCACCACATTTATAAAGTGGGTGGAATCATGATCGTAGCAGCATTTTTAGGTCTGCTTGCCGGAATGGCGGGAGGACGTTATGGAGCAAAGGCTTCTACAGGTTTCGCAAAGAATTTGAGAAATGCAATGTTTGATCGGATTCAGACATATTCGTTTGCAAATATTGATCATTTCAGTACAGCAGGACTGGTAACGCGTCTGACAACAGATGTGACGAATGTGCAGAATTCATACCAGATGATGTTGCGTATGATGATGAGAGCACCGGCAAGTATGGTATGTGCGATGGTGATGGCATTTGCAATCAATGCAAGGCTGGCAAGTATTTATCTTGTGGCAGTCTTGATTCTTGGAATTATTTTGTTTTTTATTATCCGTCATGCAACTGCATATTTTCAGCAGGCGTTTCCAAAATATGACGCATTGAATGAGTCTGTTCAGGAAAATGTTTCTGCAATCCGTGTTGTAAAGGCATATGTAAGGGAAGAGGAAGAGACAAGTAAATTTAAGCGTGCAAGCAAGAATATTTATGATATTTTTGTAAAAGCAGAGAAGAATGTTATCTGGAATGCACCGATCATGATGTTTACAGTTTACACCTGTATTATTTTAATCAGCTGGTTCGGTGCGAAGATGATTGTTGTGGATTCTCTTACAACCGGAGAACTGATGAGTCTTCTTGCCTATTGTATGAATATTCTTATGAGTCTTATGATGCTTTCGATGGTTTTTGTTATGATCTCTATGAGTATGGCAAGTATGCGTCGTATTGCAGAAGTATTGGATGAGAAAACAGATATCCACAATCCGGAACATCCGGTATATGAAGTCACAGACGGAAGCATTACATTTAAAAATGTAGACTTTTCTTATAAGAAAGACAGTGCAGAGAAGGTTCTCAAAGACATCAATCTGGAGATTCGTTCCGGAGAAACGATTGGAATTATCGGAGGAACCGGAAGTGCGAAGACAAGTCTGGTTAATCTGATCAGCCGTCTGTATGACGTCACGGACGGAGAAATTCTGGTTGGTGGAAAAAATGTAAAAGAATATGATCTTGAGGTGCTCCGTAATCAGGTGTCTGTAGTGCTTCAGAAAAATGTCTTATTTACAGGAAGTATTTTAGATAATCTCCGTTGGGGAGACAAAGAAGCGACAGATGAAGAGTGTATCCAGGCATGTAAACTGGCCTGTGCAGATGAATTTATCGAGCGCTTCCCGGATAAATATAATACGCATATTGAACAGGGCGGAAACAATGTGTCCGGTGGTCAGAAGCAGAGACTCTGTATTGCAAGAGCACTTTTAAAGAAGCCGAAGATCCTGATTCTGGATGACAGCACAAGTGCTGTTGATACAGCAACGGATGCGAAGATCCGACGTGCATTCCGCGAAGAGATTCCGGATACGACAAAGCTGATCATTGCACAGCGTGTGTCCAGTGTTCAGGATGCAGACCGTATTATTGTGATGGATGAAGGAAAGATTCATGGATTCGGAACACATGATGAACTGCTTGCGTCAGATGAAATTTATCGCGAGGTATATGAGTCTCAGACACAGGGAGGCGGAGATTTTGATGAAAATGGAGGTGAAGCATAATGCGCGGATCAATGGGAAAACCTAAGAATAGAGTGGAAAATCCTGGAAAATTACTGAAACGTCTGATGGATTATATTTTCCGGGATTATAAATTTCATTGCATTATAGTATTCATCCTTATTTTTGTAGGAGTTATTGCAAATGTTCAAGGAACGATGTTCACAAGAGATTTGATTGATAAATACATTACACCGTTCTTGTTGTCCAGTGATACACCGAACTTTACACCGCTTGCACATGCAATCGGAAAAGTTGCCTGCTTTTATGGAGTCGGAATCGTGGCAACTTATGCTTACAACCGAATTATGATCAATGTGACACAGGGAATGATGATGAACATGAGAAATGATCTGTTCAGTCACATGGAGAAACTTCCGATTAAATATTTCGACACACATGCACATGGCGATATTATGTCAATCTACACGAATGACATTGATACACTCAGACAGATGGTAAGCCAGAGTATTCCGCAGATTATCAACAGTGGATTTACAATTGTCAGTGTATTTATCAGTATGTTGATCTTGAATATTCCACTGACAGCAGTGACGATGGTTATGGTTGCAATCATGATCTGGGGAACAAAGAAAGCTGCCGGACAGAGTGGAAAATATTTCCTTGAGCAGCAGAAGAATCTTGGTAAGGTCAACGGATATATTGAAGAAATGATGAACGGCCAGAAGGTTGTGAAGGTATTCTGTCATGAAGAAGAAAGTAAGACAGAATTCAAAAAGTTGAATGAGGACCTGTTTGTGAGCGCAGACCGTGCAAATACTTATGCGAATTTCCTCGGTCCTATGAATGCGCAGATTGGAAATATCAGTTATGTAATGTGTGCGATCGTTGGAGGTGCACTTGCTCTTAACCATGTCGGTGGATTTACATTGGGCGGTCTGGCAAGTTTCCTTACATTTAATAAAAGTTTCAGTATGCCGATCAACCAGGTGAGCCAGCAGCTGAATGCGATTGTTATGGCACTTGCAGGTGCGGAGCGTATCTTTACACTTCTGGATGAAAAAGTGGAAGTGGATGAAGGTTATGTTACATTAGTTAATGCGAAAGAAGAGAATGGAAAACTGACAGAAAGTGAGAAACGTACTGGCCGCTGGGCATGGAAACATACACATCAGGCAGACGGTTCTGTTGACTATGTTGAGCTAAAAGGAAATGTTGTATTTGACGGAGTAGATTTCGGATACAATGATGACAAAATCGTTCTTCATGATGTGAGACTATATGCAGAACCGGGGCAGAAGATTGCTTTCGTAGGTTCAACAGGAGCCGGTAAGACGACAATTACAAATCTGATTAATCGTTTCTACGATATTCAGGATGGTAAGATCCGCTATGACGGAATTAATATTAACAAGATCAAGAAAGCAGACCTTCGACATTCTCTTGGAATCGTATTGCAGGATACACATTTGTTTACTGGTACAGTGAAAGACAATATTCGTTTTGGAAAGCTGGATGCAACAGATGAAGAAATTGTTGCGGCAGCAAAACTGGCAAATGCAGATGGATTTATCCGCAGACTTCCGGAAGGATATGACACGGTGATTACCGGAGATGGAGCAAACTTAAGTCAGGGACAGCGACAGCTTCTTGCGATTGCCCGTGCGGCAGTAGCAGATCCACCGGTATTGATTCTGGATGAGGCAACAAGTTCAATCGATACCCGCACAGAGCGTATTATCCAGGAAAGTATGGACCGACTGATGCATGGGCGTACTACCTTTGTGATCGCACACCGTTTATCAACAGTTCGTAATTCTGACTGTATCATGGTACTTGAACAGGGAAGGATTATCGAGAGAGGTACACACGACCAGTTGATTGAAGAGAAAGGTAAGTATTATCAGCTGTATACAGGAAATGCAATATCAGCGTAGAAGAAAGTAGAGATAAAAAAGAACTGAACCCAGATAATTAATATCAATGGGTTCAGTTCTTTTTGAAATAGAAATCAACGTTCAGTAAAATCTAAAGCTTCATGTGCAAGTTTACGTTCAGCTTCCCCAGCAGAACGGTATTTTAAAAGTAAATTCACTTCATTTTTTGTAAGAAGAATGTCGTTTTCACTATTTTCAATTTTAATACAGAAATAGTTTTTTACTTCAACTGATGATGGATTCTTTGCATTGCAGTACTGAGTGATAAGCGAGTCGACAGAGGTGTGATAGATCCAGGATAGTTCAGCAAGAAGTTGAAGGTTTGGTTCACGTACGCCGGTTTCATAATTTGAATAAGCCTGATGAGTGATATGCAGCTTTTTGCCGATCTGAGCCTGTGTGTAGTTATATTGCTTTCTCAAACGCCGTAGATTATCCGCAAGTTGAATATTTGCCATAGTTTCACCTCCGTTTCTATCATCCGTTAAGGTTCAAGGATGTCTTTTCCCTCAATGAGATATTCATAAGAAACGTCGAAGATCTCAGTTAGAGCTTTCAATTCTATGTCTGTAACGTAACGTTTGTTTGTTTCTATTCTTGTAATTACATTTTTGTCCATATCATATCCGCGCAATTGGAGTTTGTAAGCTAAAAGTCTCTGTGACATATGGCGTTGCCGACGAAGTTCAATGAGCCTTTTGCTGATCAGATTCTTCTCTCCGGTAATAGGTGTTCGTTTTGGCATAGTTCTAATCCCTCCTGCAAATAGTGTGAACAGGTTTGTCTCGTTTTTTGCACTTTTAATGATTTTACATGGAATTGGGTAACCAGATGGTTGGAATAATGAGACAAACGGAAAATAATTGTATGATTTGTAATGATTGAACTCTGAAGATAGTGTATAATGAATTCCAAACAATATAGAAAATCAATGCAAAATAAGATGAAGATTTGTTAAAAAAGTTCATGGACTTCATCACGTTAAATTGATACAATTTATCCACAGGACAACAGAAAGGACATTATTATTATGGAAAAAGGTACAATTTTTAAATTTCATAATGATCTTGATACAGATCAGATCATCGCATCCCAGTATCTGCTTCTGCCGAACTTAGATGAGATGAAGAGTCATACATTTGAATCATTGGATCCGGATTTCGCAAAGAAAGTAAAACCGGGAGATTTCGTAGTCGGAGGAGAGAACTTTGGGTGTGGTTCTTCCAGAGAGCAGGCACCAGGTGTGCTCAAAGCACTTGGAGTACAGGCTGTTATTGCGAAATCATTTGCAAGAATCTTCTATAGAAATGCGATCAATATCGGACTTCCGGTGATTGTCTGTAAGGAACTTCCAGATGAAGTAAAGACAGGTGATACAATGGAACTTTGCATGTCTGACGGAACAGCTGAGGCGAATGGAAAGACTTATTCTTGTACAAAGCTGCCGGAGTATATGCAGAATATTCTGAATCAGGGTGGACTGATCGCTTCACTGAATAAGGAGGACTAGAACTATGGGAATGACAATCGCAGAGAAGATCATCGCTGCTGCCGCCGGTGTGGACAGCGTAAAACCGGGAGATATCCATACAGTAACATTGGACAGAATGATGAGTAATGATGGAACGACACACCTTACTGTGGATATGTATAATAACAAATTAAAGAATCCTCGTATTGCAGATCCGAAGAAACTGGTATTCATTGTGGATCATAATGTGCCATCAGACAGTCCGAAGACAGCGGCATCTCAGAAGAAGATGAGAGATTTTGCAAAAGAGAACGGGATTGACTTCTGGGAAGGAAAGGGTGTCTGCCATCAGGTTATGATGGAGAACTATGTCCGTCCGGGAGAACTGATCTTCGGAGCTGACAGCCATACTTGTTCCTACGGAGCACTCGGAGCGTTCGGTACAGGTGTCGGATGTACAGACTTCCTTTATGGAATGGTGACAGGACAGTCCTGGGTACTTGTTCCGGAATCAGTGAAATTCAATCTGATCGGAGAACTTCCGGAAGGTGTTTATGCAAGAGACCTGATCCTGACAATTATCGGTCAGGTCGGTGCGAACGGATGTAACTATCAGGTGATGGAGTTCACAGGAGAAGGTGCAAAGACACTGAGTATCAGTGATCGTATCGCACTTTGCAATATGGCAGTAGAAGCCGGAGCCAAGACAGGTATCTTCGAGGCAGATGAAAAAGCAATGGAATACCTGAAAGAGCATGGTCGTGAGCCGAAAGCTGTATTCCACAGTGATCCGGATGCACATTATATCAGAGAGTATACAATCGATCTTTCTAAAGTGGAACCAGTTGTGGCAAAACCTGATTTTGTAGATAATTTAAGTCCGGCAAAGGAAGTGCGTGGAATTAAGATTGATGAAGCATTTTTGGGTTCCTGTAATAATGGACGTATTGAAGATCTTCGTGTCGGAGCAGAAGTTATCAAAGGAAAGAAAGTTGCAGATAAGGTCCGTTTCCTTGTTGTTCCGGCAAGTCAGACAATTTACCGTCAGGCTCTTAAGGAAGGACTTCTTGATATTTTCATGGAGGCAGGTGCAATTGTAATGAATCCGAACTGCAGTGTCTGCTGGGGAAGCTGTCAGGGAGTTATTGGTGAAAATGAAGTTCTGATCAGTACAGGAACACGTAATTTCAAGGGTCGTGCAGGACACCCAAGTTCAAAAGTATATCTTGGATCTGCAGCAACAGTTACAGCATCAGCGATTAAGGGTGAGATTGCACTTGCATCTGATCTGTAAGGTGAAGGGAACAAGAGGTAACTTGTACAGAGAAGAACTTATATATTTTGAGGTGAACTATGGATAAATTTACAGGAAAGGTGTGGGTACTCGGAGATGATATCGATACTGATATCATCATCCCGACAGAGTATCTTGCACTGAAAACAATTGACGATATGAAACAGTATGGATTCAGTCCGCTTCGTCCGGAGCTGGCAGGACAGATCCAGAAAGGTGATATTATCGTTGCAGGAAAGAACTTTGGATGTGGATCTTCTAGAGAGCAGGCACCGGAGATCATCAAAGCACTTGGAATCCAGTGTGTGATCGCAAAATCATTTGCAAGAATCTTTTTCCGCAATTCAATCAACAATGGTCTGCTTTTGATCGAGCAGCCGGATCTGTATGATGATATGAAAGAAGGCGACACAATTGATGTCGTGATGAATCAGCATGTAGACTATAATGGCAAAGAATATCCGATCGCTTCTCTGCCGGAGAATCTGATGAGCATCATTCAGGCAGGCGGACTTGTAAAAGCTATGCGCAAGCTGAATGGACTTGAGGATTGAGCAGAAAGGAGAGCATGATGGGCGAGACGATTATTGAAAAGATTATCAGACATAATACAGGAAAGGCAGTAAAGCCGGGAGATATCGTGACAGTCAATGTTGACAGATGCATGATCCATGATATTTTCATTCCTTTTGTAGCAGATAAATTTGAAGAGATGGGATTTACAAAGCTTCATGATCCGGATAAAGTGGTTCTGATTTATGATCACCTGGTTCCGGCGAGTCAGCAGGATGATACAAGACATTTCCACAAAGGAGATGAATTTGTAGAAAAATATGGACTGACTCACGTACATAGAAGTGACGGAATCTGTCACCAGTTGATGACAGAAGCCGGATATGTGAAACCTGGAGATATCGCATTCGGAACAGACAGTCATACGACAACTTATGGTTGTGTCGGCGCATTTTCATCCGGAATCGGTTATACAGAGATGGCAAGTATTCTTGGAACCGGTACAATGTGGATCAAAGTTCCGGAGACGATCAAAGTTGTGATTGACGGAGAACTTCCGGAAAATGTAATGTCCAAGGATATTATTCTCCGACTGATCGGAGATCTCCGTGCGGACGGAGCAACTTACAGAGCACTGGAATTCTCGGGAAGCACGATTGAGAATATGTCAGTTGCAAGCCGTATGACAATGGCGAATATGGCAATCGAGGCAGGAGCAAAATGTGCACTTTTTACACCGGATGAGAAGACGGCAGAATATTGTGAGATTGAACTCAATGACTACCAGAAGAGTCTTGTTGGAGATGAAGATGCTGTTTATATGAAGACAATGACATATAAGGCAGAGGATTTCGTTCCGGTTATGGCATGTCCGTCCCAGGTTGATAAGATCAGAGACGTCAGTGAACTGGAAGGAACAGAGATTGACCAGGTATTTATCGGATCCTGTACAAACGGACGTCTGGAAGATCTTAGAGCTGCGGCAGAAGTACTCAAAGGGAAGAAAGTTGCGGACTTTGTGAAGTTGATCGTTACACCGGCAAGCCGCAAGATCTACAGACAGGCACTGGCAGACGGGACGCTGGACATTCTGGCAGAAGCAGGTGCAATCATCACACATCCGGGTTGCGGACTGTGCTGCGGAAGAACAGGAGGAATCCTTTCTGATGGAGAACGAGTTGTAGCAACGAATAACAGAAACTTCCTTGGACGTATGGGAACATCTAAAGTAGAGATTTATCTTGCAAGCCCGAGAACAGCAGCAACATGTGCAGTTGCCGGGAAGATTGTGAATCCGGAATAAGAAGGAAATATAAAAAGCTATCGATTACAACAATTAAGATGAAATGTGTTGTAATCGATAGCTTTTTAAAAATTGTTGTAACTGTTTTTCTAATTGACACCTTCTAATGATTTTGTTATAGTTAATTCACATCGAAATCTCAGACATATATTTTCTATATTTCATTTGTCTGAATGTGTTATCGAAAGGATAACTTTATCTCATATTCAAGGCTGCATCAGCAGGAGATTCCATTTTGATGAGTTACAAAATAACAAAAGAATAAAAAACCAGGAGGAAGAGTCTATGGGAAAAGCAGATGTTAATGTGAATATCTGGCTAAGTGAGAAGAAAAGATTTGCAAATTTATTTAATGGTGTGATTTATGGTGGAAGGCAGGTGATATTGCCGGAGGATTTGGTAGAAGTGAATTCTGTTTCATCTGTCAGTGTGAAAAATCGGGCCGGGAAAACAAAGAACATGAAAAGATACCGCGATATTATTATGAAATGGAGAAATCAGGCTACGCTTGTGCTACTTGCGAATGAATCACAGGGTAAGGTTCATTATGCGATGCCGCACAAGGTGATGCTTTACGATGGAATGGATTACGAAACACAAATTCGGAATAATTGGAAAAACTTTAATGACCGACGAAAGCAGAAAAAAAAGCAGGACAGCCGTTAGAGCATCTTACTGCAGGAGAATATCTGTCGCGATTTCGAAAAAAAGATCGATTGATACCGATTATTTCATTAGTCTTTTATTATGGTTCAGAACCGTGGGATGGACCTGTTGATCTGTATGATATGTTTCAGTTGGAGGGTACGAAAGAAGAGAAAGAAATTTTGGGGAATTATCTTCCGAACTATAAAATCAACCTTGTAGATGCAGAACGATTGGAAGGTGTTGAAAAATTTTCGGATGATTTACAAGTGATACTAACTATGCTAAGATATAGGGATAGTAAGGAAGAATTAACGGATTACATTAACGAGAATAAAAAGTTCTTTCAGAACGTTGACTATGAAACGAGTCAGGCAATGAAAGCTTTTCTAAACATGAAACAAATACCAGGTGAAGCGGAACATAAGGAGGAGATGGTTGATATGTGTAAGGCAATACAGGAAATGTATGATGATGGAGTGAAAGATGGAATTCGGCAAGGTGTAGAGCGTGGAATAGCAGCAGTTATTAGAACATGTCGGAATTTAAATGTTTCAAAGGAGGATACTCTTAATAATATTCAGAGAGAATATGAGCTTTCAAAGGAAGATGCAGAGAAATATTTGGAAACATATTGGAAATAAAAAGGGAAAGCGATTCTTTAACCGCTTTCCCTTAATTTACGCGAACAACGAGCCAAAGTCCGTGCTTGCACGAGACCTTGGTGACTGTCGCGATAACTTGAGAAACTCGCGGAGCGTGTTTCTCATAGTTATAACTGTTTGGAATTAATCTCCCAAAATGCTATACGTATTTCGGATACTTACAGAATATCAATATATTCCCCGGCAAGTGCTTTATTCATGCTTCTTACTGCACAGAATTTTCCACACATACTGCAAGTATCACTGTGGTCATCCTCCGGTTTTCTGCTATCGCGGATTGCTTTTGCAGTTTCAGGATCCAGAGCACATTCAAACTGTGCATCCCAGTCAAGATTACGGCGGGCATCTGCCATCTTATCATCGATATCTCTTGCTCCGGGAATTCCCTTGGCAATATCAGCAGCATGAGCTGCAATCTTAGAAGCAATGATTCCCTGCTTTGTATCTTCGACATTAGGAAGAGCAAGATGCTCAGCCGGTGTTACATAGCAGAGGAAGGAAGCACCGTTCATTGCTGCAACAGCTCCACCGATTGCGGAAGTGATATGGTCATATCCAGGAGCAATATCTGTAACGATAGGTCCAAGTACATAGAATGGAGCTCCCATACAGATGGTCTGCTGTACTTTCATGTTCGCTGCAACCTGATCAAGCGGTACATGTCCAGGTCCTTCTACCATAACCTGAACGTTATGATCCCAGGCACGTTTTGTCAGTTCGCCGAGACGTACAAGCTCTTCAATCTGGCATACATCTGTAGCGTCAGCCAGACATCCAGGACGGCACGCATCACCGAGTGAGATTGTCACGTCATATTCTTCACAGATATCAAGAATCTCATCATAGTACTCGTAGAATGGATTCTCTTCTCCTGTCATGCTCATCCATGCGAATACAAGGCTTCCACCACGGCTTACAATGTTCATTTTACGTTTATGCTTTTTGATCTGCTCAATTGTTTTTCTTGTGATTCCGCAGTGAAGTGTAACGAAGTCAACACCGTCTTCTGCATGCATACGGATTACATCAAGGAAATCCTGTGCAGTCAGAGTAGCAAGGTCTCTCTGATAATGAATGACACTGTCGTATACAGGAACTGTACCGATCATAGCAGGACATTCAGAAGTCAGTTTGCGACGGAACGGCTGTGTATCTCCATGGCTGGAAAGATCCATGATAGATTCGGCTCCAAGTTCTACTGCGCTCATTACCTTCTGCATTTCAATATCATAATCCTTGCAGTCACGGGAAACTCCGAGATTGACATTGATCTTTGTGCGGAGCATGCTTCCGACACCTTCCGGGTTCAGGGACTTGTGATTTTTATTGGCACAGATTGCGACCTTTCCTTCAGCGACAAGTTTCATCAGTTTGTCAGTGTCCATATGCTCTTTTTCAGCAACTGTTTTGATTTCCGGGGTGAGAATCCCCTTACGAGCTGCATCCATCTGGGTTGTGTAGTTTCTCATGTTGTTTTGCCTCCATTCGTATATGTGAATTATATAATTTTGACGTCAGCAAAACACGGACAGCGTACACGAGAAAAGCTACGGTTCCATGCATATGAATAGATGCGGAAAGGAACGTAACTGTTTAGCTACACTACCAGCGAATAATTCAAGAATGCCTCGGCATTCTTGCTGCGAGGTGCGCGTCATGCAATTGCATGACATACTTCTACTGCGCACCTCTGCAATCCTGCCGGAGGCTATATCAGCTGGGGGATTGACTCCCAGCTGATATAAGATTATGCTGACGCCTTCAACGGAGATGGATTAATGACTGTAAGATAAGAAAGTCATTAATGGAATACTCCGGTGATTACAGATTGATTCTGCATTTTCTTGTGCGGTACAAGGTGGTGTCCCCAATGTATCGCATGTAACTGTTCGGAAATTTTGCAGTTACGGATTAAGAAGTCGGAAAAAGCTGTGCCATTACTCCACTTTTCTGGAATACAGAAATCAGCAGGAATGCCAGGATACTTCCGGCTACTGTTGAGATTAGGAATGGGATCACATAGATAAATAATCCTGCCGGTGCTGCTCCCATAAGGAATAAAGCAACCGGATAAGCAGCAATTCCTCCGAGAATACCTGTTCCAAGTGCTTCTGCAAGACAAGTAAGGCTTAAATTCTTACATTTCTTGTAAACAAGTCCACAGCAGAGAGCTCCGATCATACTACCCGGGAAAGCCATCAGACTTCCGATTCCAAGTATATTGCGCAGAAGGCTTGCACAGAATGCAATTCCAACGCCCCAGCCGGGACCAAGAAGTACGGCTGCAAAGATATTTACCATATGTTGAACCGGTGCACATTTACTTCCGGCTACAGGAAAGCTTAAAAAGCTTCCAACGATGGCAAGAGCGGTGAGAACACCTGCAAGTGCCAGTTTTTTTGTGTTTGTTGTCTGTTTCATAACTTGAGTCTCCTTTCAAATGTAAAAAAGGATCCTCACCTGAGTGAAGATCCTACCAGCTGTCCGAAGTAAAAAGAGATGCAAGGGCATCTCAATCATTACATGGTATCAATTCCCTCCGTTGGCATTATCCAAATCAGGTTTAAACGGGTCGAAACGGTAACACGTCTCCTCTCAGCCGGTTCTGACCAGCTCCCCTTTGACAATATTTAGTTCTTTGTCTGATGCTATTATGAACCGAAAAAGTGAAAAATGCAAGAGGAAAATTTGAAGCAAAAGGAGAAAAAATTTAAATCAGGTTTAAAATCATAAGAAGCTGTATTGAAAAATAAATAGAAAAACAATACAACTTCTTATTTTTATATATTATTACATAAAAAACAGAAGAAAAAGATTGGGTATACTGCGAATTGTATTGTAACATGTATTGTTGTATATTAAGTACATGAAGAAAAAGTACTGATCAGAGCAATGATAATCAGAACACTGTAAGTGATAACGGTAATTATGGTTAATTGTATGGAGAGGTCACGGGCGAATGAAAAAATTTGAAAAAATCGTAACCTGGATTCAGGAGGAAGTCAGGTCGGGAAGAAAGGTTTCCGGGGAGAAACTTCCTTCAGAACAGGAATTATCCGAACAATTCCAGGTCAGTCGTCAGACGGTACGACGGGCATTGGAAGAATTAGTAAAAGAGAATATTGTAGAAAGCAGACGCGGAAGTGGCTCTTATATATGTGAAGATGCGGGAATGCTTCTTGGAAATACAGAAAGAAGAGCAGATCATGAAGAAAAACGAATCGCAGTAATGCTGACGTATATCGATACCTATATTTTTCCTGTTATTATCCGGGAAATTGAAAAAAAGGTAACACAGGCAGGCGGAATACTTCAAATTGCAATGACAGACAATTCTGTAGCAAAGGAGCGGATGCATCTGGAAGAATTTTTAAGAACAAGAAGAATTGATGGTTTGATCGCAGAGCCTGTAAAAAGTGGGCTTCCGAATCCGAATTTAGATTTATATCAGAAATTACAGAAATCAGGAATACCGGTTTTGTTTGTGAATAGTTTCTATGAGAATCTCACAATTCCGCATGTCAGTCTGGATGATGAGAAAGCTGGATATCTTGCAACAAAACATCTTTTGGAATGTGGACATACAAGAATCGCCGGGATTTTTAAGGCAGATGACGGCCAGGGGAAAATGAGATATGCAGGATACACAAGAGCTCTCATGGAACATTCACTTAAGATTAAAAATCGTCAGATTTTATGGGTTGATTCGGAAGATATCCGGGAAATGGAGATGGAAAGTGACAGAATCCTGAAACGTTTAGATGGATGTACAGCCTGTGTCTGTTACAATGATGAGATTGCAAGTAAACTGGTCAAGGTACTGCAAAGTGCGGAAGTCAAAGTCCCAGATCAGATTTCCGTTATTGGAATCGACAATTCCAGTCTTGCAAGATTTTGTGAAGTACCGATCACATCGGTGAATAATCCGGCGAATGAGATTGGAAAGTGTGCAGCACAGATTATATTGGATAAGATTGATAAAAATATGGAAATGTACTCAGCGGAATTTGCACCGGAACTTGTGATGCGAAATTCTGTGAAATTATATAATGAAGTCATGTAGACTGCAGACGAAAGGAGAAGAATGATGTTAGAACAGTTAAAAAAAGAAGTGTATGAGGCAAATATGCTGCTTCCAAAATACGATCTGGTTACATTTACATGGGGAAACGTAAGCGGAATCGACAGAGAGAGTGGACTTTTTGTTATTAAACCAAGTGGAGTTGAATATGATAAGCTGACTCCGGAAGATATGGTAGTTGTTGACTTGAATGGAAATAAAGTAGAGGGACGTTATAATCCATCTTCCGATACACCAACACATGTTGTTCTTTATAATCGTTTTCCAAAAATCGGTGGTGTTGTACATACACATTCTGCATGGGCAACAAGCTGGGCGCAGGCGGGAAGAGATATTCCATGTTACGGAACAACACATGCAGATTACATTTACGGAGAAATCCCATGCGTGCGCAATCTGACGAAAGAAGAGATTGAGGAAGCTTATGAGAAGAACACAGGAGTTCTGATTGCAGATGAATTTGAGGCAAAGAAGAAAGATTATATTGCAGTTCCGGCAGTTCTTTGTAAGAATCATGGCGTATTTACATGGGGCAAAGACGCGCATGAAGCAGTTCACAATGCAGTTGTTGCAGAAGAAGTGGCGAAGATGGCAGCAAGATGTGAGATGATCAATCCGCAGGTAAAACCGGCTCCGCAGGAACTTCAGGATAAGCATTACTATAGGAAACACGGTGCAAATGCTTACTATGGACAGAATACAGAAAAATAAGAACTGTCAAGTATAACACAGTAACAAATTAAGTGATAAATAAAAAATAACTATAAACATTTTATTACAAGGAGGACACAAAAATGTTAAAGAAAAAAGAATACAAATTCTGGTTTTGCACAGGTTCACAGGATCTTTACGGAGATGAATGTCTGGCGCATGTAGCAGAGCATGCCAAGATTATCGTAGAGAAGCTCAATGAGTCTGGAGTTCTTCCATATGAAGTTGTATGGAAACCAACATTGATCACAAACGAACTGATCCGTAAGACTTTTAATGAAGCTAATATTGATGATGAATGTGCCGGTGTCATTACATGGATGCATACATTCTCACCTGCAAAATCATGGATTCTTGGACTTCAGGAGTTCAGAAAACCACTGCTTCACCTTCATACACAGTTCAATATGGAGATCCCATATGACACGATCGATATGGATTTCATGAATGAGAACCAGTCAGCACATGGTGGACGTGAGTTCGGACACATTTTCACAAGACTTGGAATTGAGAGAAAAGTTGTTGTTGGACACTGGTCAGACGAGAAGGTCCAGGAGAAGATCGCTTCCTGGATGCGTACAGCAGTTGGTGTGATCGAAAGCAGCCATGTACGTGTCATGAGAGTTGCAGACAACATGAGAAATGTTGCTGTTACTGAAGGTGACAAAGTAGAGGCACAGATTAAATTCGGATGGGAAGTAGATGCTTATCCGGTAAATGAAATCGCAGAGTCTGTAGATGCTGTAAGCGCAGCAGATGTAAATACATTAGTAGAAGAGTATTATGACAAATATGAGATCCTTCTTGAAGGAAGAGATCCGGAAGAGTTCAGAAAACATGTTGCTGTTCAGGCACAGATCGAGCTTGGATTCGAGCGTTTCCTTGAGGAGAAGAACTACCAGGCAATCGTTACACATTTTGGAGATCTCGGTGCACTCAAACAGCTTCCTGGACTTGCGATCCAGCGTCTGATGCAGAAGGGATATGGATTTGGAGCTGAAGGAGACTGGAAGACAGCAGCTATGGTTCGTATCATGAAGATCATGACAGAAGGCATGAAAGATGCAAAAGGAACATCGATGCTGGAAGATTATACATATAATTTTGTGCCTGGAAAAGAAGGAATCCTTCAGGCTCATATGCTTGAGATCTGCCCATCTATCGCAGATGGTCCGATCAGCATCAAGGTAAATCCACTTTCTATGGGAGACAGAGAAGATCCTGCAAGACTTGTATTTACATCAAAAGAAGGAAAAGGTATCGCAACATCACTGATCGATCTTGGAGACCGTTTCCGTCTGATCATCAATACAGTTGATTGTAAGAAAAATGAAAAACCAATGCCGAAACTTCCGGTAGCAACAAACTTCTGGACACCGGAGCCGGATCTCGCAACAGGAGCTGAAGCCTGGATTCTTTGCGGTGGTGCACATCATACAGCATTCTCTTATGATATCACTGCAGAACAGATGGGTGACTGGGCAGCAATGATGGGAATCGAAGCTGTATATATTGATAAAGATACAACAATCCGTAATCTGAAAAATGAACTCAGATGGAATGAACTTGCATTTAGAAAATAAAAAATCATTAAGAGGATAACCTTCAATACTTAAAAATTCATCGAAAAATCATTGAAATGAAGAAAACGAAAAGGTATAATATCTAATTAGAAAAAAAGTCTCCGTAAATCTGTCCGTTAAGAAAATGCAAAGCAGACGGATCTGCGGAGCAAAAAGGAGTTTAAGTATGAGTATTAAAATTGGTATTTTAGGTTATGGTAATCTTGGAAGAGGCGTTGAGTGCGCAGTAAAGCAGAATGATGATATGGAGCTTGTGGCAGTGTTCACAAGAAGAAATCCGGAAGATGTCAAGATTCTGACAGAGACTGCGACAGTTTGTAATGTAGCAGACGTAGAAGACTGGAAAGATAAGATTGACGTTATGATAATTTGCGGAGGAAGCGCAACAGACCTTCCAAAACAGACACCTGTTTACGCAAAGATGTTCAATGTAATCGATAGTTTTGATACACATGCAAGAATCCCGGAGCATTTTGCAAATGTAGATGCAGCCGCAAAAGAAGGCGGACATGTAGGAATCATCTCCGTAGGCTGGGATCCGGGAATGTTCTCACTGAACAGACTGTATGCGAATGCGATTCTTCCGGATGGAAATGATTATACATTCTGGGGCAAAGGTGTAAGCCAGGGACATTCTGACGCAATCCGCAGAGTTGAAGGTGTCAAAGACGGAAAGCAGTACACAATTCCGGTAGAGGCTGCACTGGAGGCAGTAAGAAGCGGAGAGAATCCGGAACTTACAACAAGACAGAAACATACAAGAGAGTGTTTCGTTGTACTGGAAGAAGGAGCAGATGCGGCAAAGGTAGAAGAAGAGATCAAGACAATGCCGAACTACTTCTCAGATTATGATACAACAGTACACTTTATCAGTGAAGAAGAACTGAAAGCAAACCACAGCGGAATTCCGCACGGTGGATTTGTACTCCGCAGCGGAAAGACAGGATGGAATGGTGAGAATAAGCACCTGATCGAATATAGTCTGAAACTGGATTCCAATCCGGAATTTACATCATCTGTATTGATCGCTTATGCAAGAGCAGCTTACAGACTGGCAAGCGAAGGACAGATCGGATGCAAGACAGTATTTGATATTGCACCTGCATACTTAAGCGCAAAGAGCGGAGAAGAGCTTAGAAAACATATGTTATAAATACATGTTGCGTGACATTTTGCGGCAAAATCTGCTGTGAAAAAACGGAAGCAATGTGTTATATGAATCGGATGCGGCGATGACTTATTAAAAGGAGTTATACGCCGCATTTTTTACAGGAGGGCAAAAATATGAGAGGAAAAGAAGAGATTAAGAAAACAATCGAAGAAGGAAAAGCGGTGCTTGGAATTGAGTTTGGTTCTACAAGAATCAAAGCAGTTTTAATTGATGAGGATAAAAGTCCGATCGCATCCGGAAGTTATGACTGGGAGAATCAGCTTGTAGACAATGTCTGGACATACAGCATGGAGAAAATCCAGAATGGTCTTCAGGGATGTTACCAGGATCTTGTGAAAGATGTAGAAGCAAAATATAATGTGAAGCTTACAAAATTTGCAGCACTCGGAGTCAGCGCAATGATGCATGGATATCTTGCGTTTGATGAGAATGATGAATTGCTTGTTCCGTTCCGTACCTGGAGAAATACGATCACAGAAGAAGCTTCTGAAAAACTGACAGAGCTCTTTTCTTATCATATTCCGCAGCGTTGGAGTATTGCTCATCTGTACCAGGCAATCTTAAATGGTGAAGAACATGTAAAAGATGTTCGTTATATTACAACACTTGCAGGATATATCCATTGGAAATTGACCGGCAAGAAGGTGCTCGGAAATGGTGATGCAGCAGGAATGTTCCCAATCGACATAGCTACTAAGAAATTTAATGAGAAGATGATGGATCAGTTTGATGAACTTACAGCAGAGAAGAATTTCCCATGGAAGATCCGTGAAATCCTTCCGGAAGTTCTTGTTGCCGGAGAAGACGCAGGTGTATTGACAGAAGAAGGCGCAAAACTGCTTGATCCTACAGGAATACTTCAGTCCAAAATTCCAATGTGTCCTCCGGAAGGAGATGCCGGAACAGGAATGGTTGCAACAAACAGCGTTGCTGTCCGCACAGGAAATGTATCTGCCGGAACAAGTGTATTTGCAATGGCAGTACTTGAGAAAGACTTGACAAAGCCTTATGAAGAAATTGACCTTGTAACAACTCCGGCCGGAGATCTTGTAGCAATGGTACACTGTAATAACTGTACATCAGATCTGAATGCATGGGTGAACCTGTTCCGTGAATTTGCAGAGAGTATGGGAATGACAGCAGATATGAACCAGATTTTTGGAACACTTTATAACAAAGCATTAGAAGGAGATTCCGATTGTGGCGGACTTCTGGCTTACAACTATTTCTCAGGAGAGCATATTACAGGATTTAACGAAGGAAGACCGTTGTTCGTTCGTAAACCTGACAGCAAATTTAATCTTGCAAACTTTATGAGAGTACATCTTTATACTTCTCTTGGAGCATTGAAGACAGGAATGAATATCCTTCTGAAAAAAGAACATGTTGCATTGGATCGTATGATGGGACATGGCGGACTGTTTAAGACAAAAGGTGTCGGACAGAGAATTCTTGCAGGAGCAATCGATACACCGGTTTATGTTATGGAGACAGCAGGTGAAGGTGGTGCATGGGGAATCGCACTGCTTGCCGATTACCTTATTAAGAAAGAGGACAAGGAATCGCTGACAGATTATCTTGAGAACAAAGTATTCCATGATGCAGTGGGAACAGGAATGGATCCGGTTGCGGAAGATGTGGAAGGATACGAGAAATTTATGGAAACATATGCTAAGGGTCTTGCAATCGAGAAAGCAGCGGTTGAAAATTTATAGTTACGTGTGTTTCTGGACGGTGGCAGATGAAGTGGAAATGATATTTTCAAGGGGCTGTACATGGTATCCCATCTCTTCCCATCTGGTCAGTAGTTCATCCAGGATTTCAGCATTAGTGGAAGATGTGCTGTGGAGCAGAACGATAGCTCCGGGATGAATCCTTCCGAGAAGTTTGGAGAAAGCTTCTTCTTTGGATGGCTGGTTATCCTGATACCAGTCTACATAGGCGAGACTCCAGAAGAAACTTTTGTAACCAAGTTCTTTTGCCATTTGAAGATTAGCTTCACTGTATTTTCCCTGAGGAGGCCGATAGTATTTGGTCATATTCTTTCCGGTTACGTTTTTATAGGCAGTTTCTACATATTCCAGTTCTTTTTGGAAATCTTCTATAGAAGAAATATGGGACATGTCGGGGTGATGCCAGGTATGGTTTCCCACGGTGTGTCCTTCTTTTATTATCTGTCGGATCAGTTCAGGCTCAGAGTCAATATAGGTTCCGACAACAAAAAAAGTGGCTTTTACCTGATGTTTTTTCAGTGCATCAAGGATGGCAGGTGTATTTCCGTTTTCATAACCGGCATCAAAAGTAAGATACAGAACTTTTTCAGACGTATCCTGTGCGTAATAAGCATCCATAGATGCAAGTTCCTGGATCGAAGCATTTCCAACAGGAGTTTTGCCTTCTTCCTGAAAACTTAACCCCCAGTTTCCTTCTGAAGAAAGTGTGAGATCAGGAAGGGCACAGGAAATCGTCCGGGGAATAGAAGTCACGGAGTTCTGGTTGACTGGAGAGGGGCGAGTCGAAGTTGACTCATTAGAAAAAGCAAAAATCTGTTCTTTAAGAAATCCAGCTCCAATACCTGAAAAATAAGAGAAAACAAGAAATAAAATGCAATATTTCTTTGATTTCAAAGGGTGTATGGGAAAATGGATACATTTCCGGGAAAGAGAGAGTTTCATTCGTTCACCTCGGAAAATCGTTAATAGAATATATGAAATTGTATTTCTTTTTATACTTGTTGAGCAGGCAGAGGAATGATATACTAATCCGGTAATTGTATTGTATCCCGCAAGTTGGGAATGATAACAAGGAGGAATTGAATAATGAAAGCAAAGAAACATGACACTCGTTGGATGGTTAGTGTTGCACTTATGGCAGCAATCGTGATCGTACTGGCCAATACACCGCTTGGTATGATCCAGCTCCCTATCATTAAGGCAACAACAGTTCATATTCCGGTGATCCTCGGAGCAATTCTGTTAGGACCTGGTGCAGGAGCAATTCTTGGAGCAGTTTTTGGTATATGCTCTCTGGTTAGTAATACAATGGCTCCGACACTCTTATCCTTTGCATTTTCACCATTTTTAAGTACAACCGGAATTCCTGGGGCGTTGAAGGCAATCTGGATTTCCGTTGGATGCAGAATTCTGATCGGTGTGGCAGCAGGATGGCTGTGGGTACTTTTTACAAAGATTAAACTGAATCAGTTTATCGCACTTCCGATTGTGGGATTTGTTGGTTCAATGGTGAATACTGTCACTGTAATGGGAAGTATCTATTTCCTGTTTGCACAGCAGTATGCCGAGGCGAAAGAAGTCGCATTTACAGCAGTATTCGGTCTGGTGATGGGAACTGTGACAGCATCCGGTATTCCGGAAGCAATCGCAGCAGCAATTCTCGTTCTTGCACTTGGAAAAGTACTTGTTGTAGTTTTCCGCAAGATGAATCTTGGGGCCGTGAATGTGGAGTCTGCAAAATAACAGACAGATTTTAAAATAGAAGAAAGATATGAATCATGAAGAAGTTGAATAAATGTGGAATCAAGACTGTTATCAGTTCACAAAGTTGTGAAATAGTAACAAAACCACAAAAAATCAACTTCTTCATGTTGCTTTTTGATGAATTTTAGTTGCTGTTATAGTTGATTAAGTGTCAGGTGTGTATTATAATAAAGCTATATGATATGCAAAAACTGTTGGAAGATCAGAACAGCAGAAAGAAGAGGAGAAAGATATGGCAGAGGATTACAGAAACCAGGCAATCGGCGTATTTGAACTGGAAAGTGAGTGTATCTGTTTTGTAGCACTTGATGCGGCAGCAAAAGCAGCAGCAGTAAAGATTCAGGGCGTGGAGAGAAATCGTCTTGCGGCAGGAGCCTGCGTGAAGATGAGAGGAAGTGTCTCTGACGTGAAGGCTGCAATGGAAGCAGCACTGGATGTAGCCAGACCGTTGACGAAGATTGTTTCCCATACGGTGATTGCATCACCTTCTGAGGATACGGAAAAAGCAATTGCAATGACAATTAATAAATAGGTATTTGTTCAATTGTCTGTTGTACATATGAGAAGAGTATTGTTTTGTGAGAAAATCAGAGAAGGAAAAGAAAGGGAAATAAGATGAAGAAATATGGAGCATATGGCCTGGTAGAGGTAAAAGGAGAATCCAATGCGGTGATCGTAGTTGACCGCATGTTAAAGACTGCAGAAGTAGAGTATGTGACACAGGACACAAAGTGTGGTGGACATGCACTTGTTTTTGTAGGTGGCAGTGTATCAGCAGTAACAGCAGCGGTTGATGAAGTGAAAAATAATGCACCGTGTAAAGTTATACAAACTGCTGTGATCTCCAATCCGTCCCAGGAGATGGTTGATATAGTAGAAATGTTTAAGAATAGATAAGAGTTAGGATTAAGTAAAATGGAAAGAGCAATCTTGTTTTTTGATATTGATGGAACAGTGTTGAGTGAAGTGACAAAAGAGGTACCGCAAAGTGCGATTGAGGCAATGGAAAAAGCACGAGCGGAAGGACATCTGCTGTTTATTAATACAGGCAGAACAATCTGTAGTATTCCGACAGAGGTGAGAAAATTCCAATTTGATGGGTATTTGTGTGGCTGTGGGACATATCTTACAGAACATGATGAAGTTTTGCTAAAAAGCTCGATTGAGAAGCAGAGAGGTATAGAACTGCTGCGAAAAGCAAAAGAATGTAATCTTGGTGTTATTGCAGAAGGACAAGAGGATTGTTATTTTCCTGGGCACATATCACGATTTGACAGGTTAGAATCTACAAGAAGATATTTTGCATCTAGAGGAATAGGAATCGAACAGTCTTTAGAGAGCGAAAGATTTGAATATGATAAGTTGTTTGTTTACGTAGATGATAAGAGTGATTTTGATTCTTTTCGTGAATATCTTGGAGATGACATGGAAGCACTTGACCGTGGCGGAAAGGCTTATGAAGTGATTCAAAAAGGATTTTCCAAAGCAACCGCCTGTCAGTTTATTATGGAAAAATATGGCTTGGATGCAAGTCGGGCGTATGTCTTCGGAGACAGCAGTAATGATCTGGCGATGTTTGAATATGCGGAGCATGCGATTGCGATGGGCAGACATGATTCAGTATTGGATCCACATGCTGAGTTTGTTACAAAGACAGTGGAAAATGATGGAATTGCATATGCCATGAAGCATTATGGATTAATTTAACAGAAAATAGAAAACAGGATCTGTCAGGAAAGATAAAACTGATGGATCCTGTTTTTTTATTCTCTGTTATACAATACCGGCACCGTCAAAGAAGCTGACATCTGTTGGATATACATAGCTGTCTCCAATGTCATGAAGAAGTACAACATTCAAGTGATTATTCAGGTTCTTTTTATCCAAAGAAATTGCATCAGTCAGTACATCAATCGGTAAATTAGAGTTGTCCGGAAGTTTATAAATCTCCAATGCCTTTTTGATCTGTTCTGCGCATCCGGATGTGGTTAATCCTTTCTCTTCTGCAATCTTTGTAATCTGATACATACCAATTCCAACAGCCTCTCCATGGCTTTCGCGCTCATAATTGAAGTGCTGTTCAATCGTGTGCGCAAGTGTGTGTCCAAAGTTCAGAAGGATACGTTCTCCAAGGTCAAACTGATCGGCTTCGACAACGATTCTTTTGATATCAACGCAGCGTGCAATAATCTGTGTCAGCTTCGGCTTTAAATCATCGAAGGAAGTATGTCTACATAAAAGCTCAAAAAGCTCTTTGTCTTTGATGCATCCATATTTGATCACTTCGCCCATTCCATCACTGATGAAATGATCTGGCAATGTATTCAGCACATCTGGGTCAATGATGACTGCCTTTGGGTGATAAAATGCACCAACAAGATTTTTTCCCTGCGGAAGATCTACCGCAACTTTTCCGCCAACAGAGGAATCAACCTGTGCGAGGAGTGAAGTTGGAATCTGTACAAATTTGATTCCACGCAGATAACTGCTGGCAGCAAATCCGGCAAGATCACCGATCACACCGCCACCAAGTGCGATGAGCAGGTCACTTCGTGTTAGTTTTGCATTTATTAATGCTTCATAAATCTTAGGCAGAGACTGGAAACTCTTAGTAGGTTCGCCGTGAGGCAGAACAAAAGAGTGGCATTCAAACCCTGAGTCAGACAATGCTTTTGTGATAATTTCTCCATAGAGAGGAAAAACATTATCATCTGAAACGATCATGATTTTTTTTCCGGAGAACACTTCGCTTACAAGTTCTCCGGTTTTGGCAAGGATTCCATTTTCAATATGGATCGGATAAGAATTCGGTCCAAGATCAACTGTTAATTTCATGACGATCTCCTTAGAATTTTTTACCGACTACTTCGGCAATTTGACGAACTTGCTGAAGCAGAACATCATATTTCTCAGGTTTCAAAGATTGGGCTCCGTCACAAAGGGCAGCTTCCGGATTGTTGTGAACTTCAATCATAAGTCCGTCAGCACCTGCAGCAACTGCAGCCTTTGCCATAGGCTCAACAAGCCACCATTTTCCGCCGGCATGACTTGGGTCAATAACAATTGGAAGATGTGTCTTGCTGCGAAGAACAGGGATACACTGAAGATCCAGAGTGTTTCTTGTAAAAGTCTCAAAAGTACGGATACCACGTTCACAGAGAATGACATTTTCATTACCGGATGCCATGATATACTCAGCGGACATGATCCATTCTTCGTATGTGGCATTCAGTCCTCTCTTTAACAGGATTGGGCGATCAACCTGTCCTAATTCTTTGAGAAGATCAAAGTTCTGCATGTTGCGGGCACCAATCTGGATCAGGTCAACCTTCTCATTGAATACATCCAGATACTTGGAAGACATGAGTTCTGTGACAATAGGAAGTCCGACTTCTTCTCTGACTGCACAGAGAATATCAAGTCCCTCAAGTCCGAGTCCCTGGAAAGCGTAAGGACTTGTTCTTGGCTTGAATGCGCCGCCGCGGAGAAGATTTGCTCCGGATGTTTTTGCTTTTTGAGCAATCTCAAGAACCTGCTCATAGGATTCTACAGAACAAGGCCCTGCAATCAGTCCTAAATGTTCACCGCCGATCTTAACACCGGAAACATCTATAATAGAGTCTTCCGGATGAAATGCGCGATTTGCAAGCTTATAAGGCTCCTGTACATGCATAACTTTGTCAACACATGTGTCAATTTCAAATTGTCTTGGATCGATCAGTGTTGTATCTCCGATACATCCGATGATTGTCATTCCGGTTCCCTGAACCAGATGAGTGTCAAGTCCGTGCTTTTTTACAAGATTTTCGACACGATGTATATTTTCCTCAGAAGTATGAGGTTTCAAAACAATAATCATTTTTTATCATCCTCCTTAATATTCGTACTGTAAAATTTTAGTTGTTTAAAGTGCGAAAACATATGTATCATAAAACATATACAATTAGATGTCAATGTCTTTTGGATTATTTGAAGAAATATATCAAAAAAACATGCAAAATAGTGTGATTATTTCATGAATAATCACATTGACGGATAGAGTGCGCAGTGCTAATCTAAAAAGCGTGTCATGGGAAGGAGAGAGTTCTCCTGGCATGAGATTGACAGAAACTGACGAAAGAATCGTTTCTGGAACTTGACATGTAGGCTTACATATTAAAAAGAGGTAAAACAAATGAAGATTTTAAAACAGTTTGGTGTGATATTCGGTGTTTGCTGGGTCAGTCTTGTAATTGAACATTATCTGCCGTTTTCGTTTCCGGCGAGTGTAATCGGTATGATTTTATTGTTGCTCTGTCTGCTGACCGGGTTCTTAAAGATTGAGCATGTGCAGGAAAAAGCAGATTTTTTATTAGGAAATATGGCATTCTTTTTTGTACCGGCAGGAGTAAGTATCATTAATTATTTTGACATTTTAAAAAGTACAGTGCTTCAGCTTCTTGTAATCTGTGTTGTATCCACGATTGTAACATTTGCTGTGACAGCGTATGTAGTTACGCTGACAGTGAAATTGATGGAGAAGAAAAAGGGAGGAAAGAAAGCATGAAAGAATTAATGACATCTCCTTATTTTGGAGTAGGGTTGAGTGTGGTAGCATTCTGGATAGGAGAAAAGCTGCATAATAAATTAAAGACACCGATTTGCAACCCGCTGATTGTTGCGATTGTATTAATTGTAGGAGTCCTTTTGATTTTTGATATTCCTTATGATAGTTATGATGTGGGTGGAGCTTTGATCAATATGTTTCTTGCTCCGGCAACAGCATGTCTTGCGGTTGCGATTTACACAAAAATTGATATCCTGAAGAAGTATTGGCTTCCAATCGTGGTTGGATGTACAGCAGGGTCAGTAGCATCTATGGGAAGTGTCTATGCAATGTGTAAATTATTTGGACTGGATCAGAGCATGACAGTTTCACTGATCCCTAAGTCAGTGACTACACCTATTGCAGTGAGTGTTTCAGAACCGGCGGGCGGAGTAGTGCCGATTACAGTGGTTGCTGTTATTTTCACAGGAATTCTCGGAAGTATTCTGGCTCCGACATTAATTAAAGTATTTCATGTAAAAGATTCTGTTGCGGCAGGACTTGCAATCGGTGCCTGTAGTCATGCGGTCGGAACATCAAAGGCAATTGAAATTGGTGAGATCGAGGGTGCAATGAGTGGTCTTGCAATCGGAATCTGTGGAATTATTACAGTGCTGTTTTCAATGCTTATTATGTAGGCGGATTTAATAATCATGAAAAGAATCGATTCAATTAGGATTTTTCGTATAGAAACATTGCCTGAAAGAAATCGGTTCTTTTTTTGAAAAAAATAAGGATTTCACGCTTCGGTCATGACAAATGTGGAAACTTATGTTATACTCTAGGTTAGGTTAGTGCCATTATACTTTGAATTATGGTTTGTGTGAAAAAGACAGAACAGGCACTGAAAGATAGAATTTAAAGGAGCTATACGGTATGAAAAGAGTATTGTTAAAGCTGAGCGGAGAAGCTCTTGCAGGCGAGAAGAAGACTGGATTTGATGAGGCAACTTGTATCGGAGTTGCGAAGCAGGTAAAACAGCTTGTAGATGAAGGTGTGCAGGTAGCAATCGTAACAGGAGGAGGAAACTTCTGGAGAGGAAGAACAAGTGAGACAATTGACCGTACAAAAGCAGATCAGATCGGTATGCTTGCAACAGTTATGAACTGTATCTATGTGTCAGATATTTTCCGTCATGTAGGAATGAAGACAGAAGTATTCACACCTTTTGTATGCGGAGCATTTACATCTCTGTTCTCAAAGGATGCAGCAGTTGCAGCACTGGAAGAAGGCAAGGTGATCTTTTTCGCAGGTGGAACAGGACATCCATATTTCTCAACAGATACAGGTGCAGTTCTCCGTGCAATCGAGATTGAGGCAGATGCAATGCTTCTTGCAAAGGCAATTGACGGTATCTATGACAGTGATCCGAAGGTGAATCCGGCAGCAGTGAAGTATGATGAAATTTCTATTCAAGAAGTGATCGATCAGAAACTCGCAGCAGTTGATCTGACAGCATCCATTCTCTGTCTTGAGAATAAGATGCCGATGCTTGTATTCGGACTTAATGAAGAGAATAGTATTGTGAATACAATGCAGGGAAAATTCACAGGAACAAAAGTTACTGTATAAACTATTTTAAATAGCGGAGGAATTACAGCATGAATGAAAAAAACAAAATCTATGATGATAAGATGACAAAGACAATTAACAATCTGGATGGAGAACTTGCTACAATCCGTGCAGGGCGTGCAAACCCACATGTACTGGATAAGCTGGCAGTTGATTACTACGGAACACCAACACCGATCCAGCAGGTAGCGAATGTATCTGTACCGGAAGCACGTATGATTCAGATCCAGCCATGGGAGAAGAGCATGCTCAAGGCAATTGAGAAAGCAATTCTTACATCTGATATCGGAATCAACCCGACAAATGATGGAACATCTATCCGTTTGGTATTCCCAGAACTGACAGAGGATCGCAGAAAAGAACTTGCGAAAGATGTTAAGAAAAAAGGTGAGGAAGCGAAAGTTGCTGTACGTAATGTCCGTCGTGATGGAAATGTTGCTTTCAAGAAACTGAAAGGAACGGAAATTTCTGAAGATGAGATCAAAGATCTTGAAGATGAGCTTCAGAAGATCACAGACAAGTATGTTGCTAAGATTGACAAAATGGTAGAGGCGAAGTCCAAGGAAATCATGACAGTCTAAATCGAGAAACAGCAGAGCTGAATTGTCAGATTGTAATGTGGAAAAACTGTTTACAGATTATTTGTACGCAGATAAGTTTTTAAGAACATGGAGGCTTATTTAAGGCCTCCATTTCTTCTTTAAAGAAAGTTGCGACAGAGAGGATAAGAAAATGAACGTACCACAGCATATTGCGATTATTTTAGATGGAAACGGACGCTGGGCAAAATCAAAAGGAATGCCGAGAAATTACGGACACGCACAGGGAGCCAAGAACGTTGAGAAGATCTGTGAAGAAGCATGGCGTATGGGAATCAAGTACCTGACAGTCTATGCATTTTCTACAGAAAACTGGAGCAGACCACAGAATGAAGTGGATGCACTGATGAAACTTTTAAGAAATTACATGAAAACATGTCTGAAGACAGCGGCAAAGAATGATATGAAGATCCGTGTGATCGGCGATATTGAACCGCTGGATGAGGATATCAAGAGCCGGATCAGAGAACTGGAAGAGGCAACAGCCAACAATGGAGGGCTTAATTTTACAATTGCCCTGAATTATGGAAGCCGTGATGAGATCACAAGAGCAGCCAGAAAGCTTGCGAAGGATTGTGCGGCCGGCAAGGTAAATCCGGACACGATCGATGAATCATTATTTAATTCTTATCTGGATACAAATGACATTCCGGATCCGGATTTGATGATCCGTACAAGCGGAGAACAAAGATTATCGAATTATCTGCTTTGGCAGCTGGCCTATTCAGAGTTTTATTTTACAGATATTCCGTGGCCGGCATTTACGAAAGAAGAGCTTATAAAAGCGGTGGAAGAATATAACCGCAGGCATAGAAGATTCGGCGGAGTAGAGGAGGCGGAATAAAGATGTTTAAAACAAGGTTACTAAGTGGAATACTATTAGTGATCATCGCGCTTGTTACAGTGATCACGGGCGGAAACCTGCTCTTTGCAGTTTTGTTATTAATCAGCCTGATTGGAATGACAGAGTTGTATAAAGTATTTCACATAGAGAAGAAGGCACCAGGAATTGTCGGATATATTTTTGCAATCCTGTATTATGGGTTATTATATTTTAAACCGCTTCTTCCGGGAGAATCCTTAAACTGTTTTGTTATGCTGTTTATGGCTTTTTTGATCTGCCAGATGGCGGTTCTTGTATTTGCCTATCCGAAATATAATACACAGCAGATTTTTGCCGGTTTTTTCGGAATGTTCTATGTGGCAGTGATGCTCTCTTACATTTATCAGACAAGAAATCTTCCGGGAGGAATCTTCTCGGTATGGCTTGTATTTGTATGCTCCTGGGGATGTGATACTTGTGCATACTGTGTCGGTATGTTGATCGGAAAGCACAAGCTGGCACCGATTTTAAGTCCGAAGAAATCAATAGAAGGTGGAATCGGAGGAATCCTTGGTGCGGCATTGATCGGAGTATTGTATGGACTTGCAATTAATTACTGGGGAAATGCGGCAGCAGATATATTGGAATATGCGATTATCGGTGCGGTTGGTGGAGCAATTTCACAGATTGGCGACCTGGCAGCTTCTGCGATCAAGAGATACCACAACATTAAAGATTATGGAAAACTGATTCCGGGACATGGAGGAATTCTTGACCGTTTTGACAGTGTTATCTTTACAGCACCTATTATTTTCTATCTTTCCCTGTTTCTATAAAAGGAGATATATGTGTGATAGATGCGTTGCTGATCCACAGTTTTGTGGATTGTAACATAAAAGCAGAATAGAGGTAAAAAGTTACGATGAAGAAAATTGCAATTTTGGGATCCACAGGATCCATAGGAACACAGACATTGGAGATTGTCAGGACAAATGGCGATCTGGAGGTTACAGCACTTGCAGCAGGGAATAATATTGATCTCCTGGAGAAACAGATCAGAGAATTTAAGCCGAAACTGGCAGCAGTTTGGAAAGAAGAAAGAGCAAATGAATTAAAAGACAAAATAAATGATCTGGATGTTAAAGTAGTAAGCGGTATGGATGGACTGCTTGAAGTAGCGAGACAGCCGGAGTCAGAGATTCTTGTGACAGCAATTGTCGGAATGATTGGAATTCTTCCTACAATTGAAGCAATTAATGCAGGAAAAGATATTGCTTTGGCAAATAAAGAGACACTGGTCACAGCAGGACATATCATTATGCCGCTGGCAAAGGAAAAAGGGGTTTCTATTCTTCCGGTGGATAGCGAGCACAGCGCAATCTTTCAGTCTCTTCAGGGAGGACAGCAGAAGGCTCTGCACAAGATTCTCCTGACGGCATCCGGTGGACCATTTAGAGGAAAGAAACTGGAAGATCTGGCGAACATCCAGGTAGAGGATGCATTGAAACACCCAAACTGGGCAATGGGACGCAAGATTACAATTGACTCATCTACAATGGTGAACAAAGGTCTTGAAGTGATTGAGGCGAAATGGCTCTTTGGAGTGGATGTAGATCAGATTCAGGTTGTTGTGCAGCCACAGAGTATCATTCATTCAATGGTGGAATATGAAGATGGTGCAGTGATTGCACAGCTTGGAACACCGGATATGAAACTTCCAATCCAGTATGCACTTTATTATCCGGAACGTCGTTATCTTCCGGGTGACAGACTGGACTTTTCGACACTTCAGCAGATCACGTTTGAACAGCCGGATCTGGAAACATTTTATGGATTGAAGCTTGCTTTTGAAGCGGGAAGAACAGGAGGTTCCCTTCCGACTGTATTAAATGCGGCAAATGAGAAAGCAGTTGCGCTGTTCCTTGACAGAAAGATTAAGTATCTCCAGATTCCTGAGATTATTCAGGCGTGTATGGAAGCGCATAAAAATATTGCGGCTCCAACCGTTGAGGAGATACTAAAGACAGAACAGGAAACATATGAATTTATTAAAAACAGGTGGTAATGTATGGGCATAATCTTGGCAATTCTGCTATTCAGTGCGATTGTAATCTTTCACGAATTAGGACACTTTCTGCTTGCAAAGAAGAATAAGATCCGTGTGGATGAATTCTCTCTGGGTCTTGGACCGACTATTTTTGGAAAACAGTTTGGAGAAACAAAATTCAGCTTAAAGCTTCTTCCGTTTGGCGGAGCCTGCATGATGGGAGAAGATGATGTGGATGATATGTCTGAAGGGAGCTTTAACAGCAAATCGGTCTGGGCAAGAATGTCAGTAATTGTTGCAGGTCCAGTGTTTAATCTTATTCTTGCATGGATCCTCTGCATGATTATTATTGGCTGGACGGGATATCGGGCACCGATTGTCAGTAATGTGACAGATGGATATTCAGCGCAGGAAGAAGGTATCGAACCGGGAGATGTGATCAAGAAGATCGGAGGAAAATCAGTTCATATCTGGAACGATATCAGTCTGTATAATATGATGCATGCGGGAACAAAAAGTGTAGAAGTTGAGTATGAGCGTGACGGTAAGGATTATACAGTTGTGCTGGAACCAAAACAGAATGAGGGAGATGCTTTTCCTCTGCTTGGAATTACAGGTGGTGAGATGGTTCGTCCGGGTCTGTTTGGAACAGTTCGATATGGAGCATATACGGTGAAGTATTGGATCACATATACAGTTGACAGTCTGAAAATGTTAGTTGGTGGAAAGGTAGGAGTAAAAGATCTTTCCGGTCCGGTTGGAATTGTCAGTGCGGTAGATAACGTTTATCAGGAAGCAGCTCCGGCAGGCATGGTAGTAGTGATTTTAAATCTTCTCAATATAGGAGTACTTCTGACCGCCAACCTGGGTGTGATGAATCTGTTACCGCTTCCGGCGTTGGACGGTGGACGTCTTGTATTCCTTATCATTGAGGCCGTTCGTGGAAAAAGAGTGCCGCCTGAGAAAGAAGGCATGGTACATTTTGCAGGATTTGTGCTTCTGATGGCATTGATGGTTGTTATTATGTTTAATGACATTCTGAAACTTGTGTAGAAAACAGGAAAGAATAGGAGTTTCCCGCATATACTGGAAAAAGGAAACGAATCAGATGTGGGAGACAAACTATGAAACTTTTTCAACCGATACAAGGTTCAATTGAAAGCAAAGAAACGCAGGAGAATCTGATCGATCGTGGTCAGCTGCAGGTAAATGTTACATCTTCTGTGAATGCATTTCCAGTAAAAGAAGCACGGATTTCCATCTCTTATACAGGAATTCCGGAAAGTATATTAGAGCAGGTAGTCACGGATTCTTCCGGTCAGACAGAACTGGTTGAACTGAATGCACCACCGGAAGAATGGAGTCTGGATGAGAACGAAGAACGTCAACCATATTCAGAATATACATTGAATATTGAAGCAGAAGGATTTGAGTCGATCAGTGTTTCGGGAACAGAGATCCTGGCAAACACAAAGGCAATCCAGAATATACGCATGAAACAAAAGGATCAGAGCAGGGAAGAAGAGCAGGTATTCGTCATCCCTGCTCATACTTTATATGGAAATTATCCTCCGAAGATTGCAGAGGAAGAGATTAAGCCGGTAAATGAAACAGGAGAAATTGTCTTGAGCCGTGTGGTTGTACCGGAATATATTATCGTACATGATGGATCTCCGCGGGATTCTACAGCACAGAATTATTATGTGAAGTACAAAGATTATATAAAAAATGTCGCATCAAGTGAAATCTATGCAACCTGGCCGGCAGACACCATAAGGGCAAATGTGCTGGCAATTATGTCATTCACTTTAAACAGGGTTTATACGGAATGGTATCGAAATAAAGGGTTTGATTTTACAATTACATCATCAACGGCATTTGACCATAAATGGATCCCGGAGCGCAATATATTTGAGCCTATTTCAGTGATTGTGGATGAACTGTTTGCAGACTATCTGTCACGGCCGAATGTGCGCCAGCCAATCCTGACACAGTATTGTGATGGCCGCAGAGTGAGTTGTCCAAACTGGTTGACACAGTGGGGGTCAAAAAGTCTGGGAGAACAGGGATTTTCTCCGATTGAAATTCTAAGGTATTATTATGGTGACGATATGTATATCAATACGGCAGAAGCAATCTCAGGTATTCCGTCTTCCTGGCCGGGATATACACTGGAACAAGGTTCACAAGGTCCAAAAGTGCGTCAGATACAGGAAGAACTGAATGTGATTGCGGGGGCATATCCGGAGATTCCCAAATTGACGGAAGATGGAATCTATGGACCTGAAACAGAAGCGGCTGTCCGGAAATTTCAATCTATATTCGGTCTTCCGGTAACAGGAGAGATAGATTATAAAACATGGTATAAGATATCGGAAATTTATGTTGGCGTGTCAAGAATAGCAGAGCTTTCATAAAGTACAGGAACAGTTCAGACAGGAGACAGTGAAATTAATGGAAAGAGACAGAAGACGAAGGAAAAAACGACGAAGAAATAGAAAAACAACAAGAAAAGGATTCGTGTTTCTTGTGCTTCTTCTTGTGATCATCGGAGCGGCAGGTGTATTAAAGATGACAAAAGCAGTACCCGGATTATTCCGTGAGTCTGGAAATGTTCTTTTGTCTGATTCTGATCAGAAAATAGAATTTCCGGAGTTAAATGTATCAGAAGAAGATGTTGCAGATGGTTTTTATTATCAGCAGCTGTCGGAGCAGGAAAAACAGGTTTATCGTGAGATCCTGCAGGGGGTTCGTTCCATGGAAGAGACCATTCTTCTTCATGCAGGCGAGAATGATGAGGCAGGAAAGATATACGAATATCTGATGTATGACCGGCCGGAATTGTTCTGGTGTGACGGCAGCTCAAAAATGACGGTATACAAAGACTACACAGAGTTTCATCCGTCTTATATCTGCACACCAGATCAGAGAGAATCTAGACGGGAGCAGATTGAAAATGCGGCACAAGAGGCACTTGCAGGTGCACAGGGATGTGAGACAGCGTATGAGAAGATCAAGTACATTTTCAAATATCTTGTAGATACTGTGGATTATGATCAAAACGCATTGGATAATCAGAATATTTATAGTTCTTTGGTTGGAAAAAAATCCGTCTGCGCAGGATATTCCAGGGCAGCGCAATATCTGTTGAAACAGATGGGAATAGAATGTATTTACGTTGTGGGAACAGTAAAAGAGCAGGGGGCACATGCATGGAATATAGTGAAATGTGATGATAAGTATTATCAGATGGATGTGACTTTCGGAGATCCGATCTTTCAGGAGAATGAGACAGGAGAAACGCTACCTCATGATCTTGTGAATTATGAGTATCTATGTTGTACAGATGAAGAAATTTTTACAGATCATCAGCAGGATGATTTTGTGCCGTATCCGGTGTGCGATTCCAATGATCTGGAATATTATCGAATCAACGGTCTGTACTATGAAACATTTGATGAGAATGAAATCTATGAAAAAATGAAAGCAGGGATAGAACAGGGACAGGAAATGTTTGCTATCCGCTTTTCGGAAAATGCTGTTTATGAAGTTGCAAAAGAGAAAATTATAGATCATTTGATTCCACAGGCGGCGCAGTTTCTTGTTGACTTCAGACAATTGGAAGAAATGAAATATACGTATGCCGTGGATGACAGAAAGCGGATCATAATGATCTTCTGGTATTCATAAAAATGCATAAAATACCATTTATAAGTAAAAAATACCAATATATATTAATAAAAGTACTAAGTTATTCATCAAAAATGATGTTGAAATGTCTCTCATGCTGTAGTATAATCTTTACAATTTGAGAAAGAGGGCGCTCTGGAATAAAGACTCCATGAGCGCCTTCCTTTTGAGAAAAAATATTTTTACGAAGGGAAAGGGTGAACAGATGAAAGCGTTTCTTATTTTGGAAGACGGTACTGTGTTTACAGGAACAAGCATTGGTTCGACGAGAGATATGATCAGTGAGATCGTGTTTAATACTTCAATGACAGGATATCTTGAGGTACTGACGGACCCTTCTTATGCGGGACAGGCAGTGGTTATGACATATCCGCTGATTGGTAATTATGGAATTACACCGGATATGGAGTCATTAAAGGCATGGCCAGATGGATATATTGTGAGGGAGTTATCCAGAATGCCAAGTAACTTCAGATGTGAAGGTACAATTCAGGATTTCCTCAAGAAATATGATATTCCGGGTATTGCGGGAGTTGATACTCGTGCTCTTACAAAGATTTTAAGAGAAAAAGGTACCATGAATGGTATGATCACAACAAACGAGAATTACGATCTTGATGAAGTAATCTCCAAGTTGAAGAATTATAAGGTAGAAGGTGTTGTCTCAAAAGTTACATGTGAGGAGAAATACGTTTTAGAAGGAACAGGTAAGAAGGTTGCACTTCTTGATCTCGGAGCTAAGAAAAACATCGCAAAATCTTTAAATGATCGCGGCTGCGAAGTGACCGTTTATCCGGCCGATACAACAGCGGAGGAGATCATCGCATCTAATCCAGATGGCATTATGCTTTCCAATGGACCTGGAGATCCGGCAGAATGTACATCAATTATCAAAGAAATCAAAAAGCTTTATGAAACAGATATCCCAATATTTGCCATTTGCCTTGGACATCAGTTGATGGCACTTGCAACAGGTGGTACAACTTACAAATTAAAATATGGACATCGCGGAGGAAATCATCCGGTGAAAGATCTTCAGACAGGCAGAGTCTACATTTCTTCACAGAATCACGGCTATGTTGTTGATGAAGACAAGATTGATCCAAACGTTGCAGTTCCTGCATTTAAGAATGTAAATGACGGAACAAACGAGGGACTTGCATATGTTGGAAAGAACATTTTTACAGTTCAGTTCCATCCGGAAGCATGCCCGGGACCACAGGATTCAGGATACCTGTTCGATCGTTTTCTTGAGATGATGGGAGGAGAGAAATAATGCCAAGAGATAATAGTATCAAAAAAGTATTAGTTATCGGTTCTGGTCCGATCGTCATCGGACAGGCTGCGGAGTTCGATTATGCAGGAACTCAGGCCTGCCGTTCACTGAAAGAGGAAGGGATTGAGGTTGTACTTCTCAACTCAAACCCTGCAACAATCATGACAGACAAAGATATCGCAGACCGCGTTTATATCGAGCCACTGACAATTGAGGTTGTTGAGCAGCTGATCAAAAAGGAAAAACCAGACAGTGTACTTCCAACACTTGGAGGACAGGCTGGACTGAACCTTGCAATGGAACTTGAAGAGGCTGGATTCTTAAAAGAGAATAATGTACGCCTGATCGGAACAACATCTGAGACGATCAAGAAGGCAGAAGACCGTCTGGAGTTCAAGGCGACAATGGAGAAGATCGGTGAGCCGGTTGCAGCTTCTCTCGTTGTAGAAAATGTAGAAGACGGACTTGCATTTGCAAATAAGATCGGCTATCCGGTTGTTCTTCGTCCTGCTTATACACTGGGAGGAAGCGGTGGTGGTATCGCGCATGATTCTCAGCAGTTAGTAGAGATCCTTGAGAATGGTCTTCGTCTTTCCCGTGTTGGTCAGGTTCTTGTTGAACGCTGCATCGCAGGATGGAAAGAGATCGAGTACGAGGTAATGCGTGACGGAGCCGGAAACTGTATTACAGTATGTAATATGGAAAATATTGACCCGGTTGGAGTTCATACTGGAGACAGTATTGTAGTTGCACCATCTCAGACACTGGGTGATAAAGAATATCAGATGTTACGTACTTCCGCATTGAACATTATCAGTGAGTTGAATATCACAGGTGGATGTAACGTACAGTATGCATTACACCCAGAGACATTTGAATATTGTGTAATCGAGGTAAACCCTCGTGTAAGCCGTTCTTCTGCACTTGCTTCCAAAGCAACAGGATACCCGATTGCGAAGGTTGCAGCGAAGATCGCACTTGGATACAATCTGGATGAGATTAAGAATGCAATCACACAGAAGACCTATGCAAGTTTTGAGCCAATGCTTGACTATGTAGTAGTTAAGATCCCGAGACTTCCATTTGATAAATTTATCAGTGCGAAGAGAACACTGACAACACAGATGAAAGCAACCGGAGAAGTTATGAGCATCTGTAATAACTTCGAGGGAGCTCTTATGAAAGCAATCCGTTCTCTGGAGCAGCATGTAGACAGTCTGATGTCTTATGACTTCACAGATCTGACAGATGATGAACTGATCGATCAGCTGAAGAAAGTAGATGACATGCGTATGTGGAGAATCGCAGAAGCATGCAGAAGAGGAATTTCTTACGATCTGATCCATGAAATCACAAAAGTAGATGAGTGGTTTATCGATAAATTTGCGATCATCACAGAGATGGAAACAGCTCTGAAGACACAGGAACTTACACCGGAGCTTCTTGCAGAAGCAAAACGTATCGAGTTCCCGGATAATGTGATCGCACAGCTGACAGGAAAGACAGAGCAGGAAATCCACGACATGCGTCATGCAAACGGTATTGTTGTAGCATACAAGATCGTAGATACTTGTGCAGCAGAGTTTGCCGCAGAGACACCATATTACTACTCTGTATATGGAAGCGAGAATGAAGTTGAACAGACAAAAGATAAGAAAAAAGTACTTGTTCTTGGATCCGGTCCGATTCGTATCGGTCAGGGTATCGAGTTCGACTTCTGTTCTGTACATTGTACATGGGCATTTGCAAAAGACGGATATGAGACAATCATTGTAAATAATAACCCGGAGACAGTAAGTACTGACTTTGACATTGCTGATAAGCTGTACTTCGAGCCACTGACACCGGAAGATGTAGAGAGTATCGTTGATATTGAGAAACCGGACGGAGCAGTTGTACAGTTTGGTGGACAGACAGCAATCAAGCTGACAGAAGCACTTATGAAGATGGGAGTACCGATCCTTGGTACATCTGCAGAGAATGTAGACAAAGCCGAAGATCGTGAGCTCTTTGATGAGATTCTTGAAGAGTGCGAGATTCCACGTCCGACAGGTGGAACAGTATTCACAGCAGAAGAAGCGAAAGAAGTTGCTAACAGACTTGGATATCCGGTACTAGTTCGTCCTTCCTATGTTCTTGGTGGACAGGGAATGCAGATTGCAATCAACGACAATGATATTGATGAATTCATCGGAATCATCAACAGAATCGCACAGGATCACCCAATCCTTGTAGATAAATATCTTCAGGGAAAAGAGATCGAGGTCGATGCAGTATGCGACGGAACAGATATCCTGATCCCGGGTATCATGGAACATATCGAGCGTGCAGGAATCCACTCCGGAGACAGTATTTCCGTATATCCGGCACAGAGCCTGACAGAAGGAGCGAAAGCAAAGATTGCTGAGTACACAAGAAGACTTGCAAAATCACTCCATGTTATCGGTATGATCAATATCCAGTTTATCGTGTGCGGCGAAGATGATGTATATGTAATCGAAGTAAACCCACGTTCCAGCCGTACAGTACCATATATCAGTAAGGTGACAGGTATCCCGATTGTTCCTTTGGCAACACAGGTTATCACAGGAAAGAAGATCAAGGATCTTGGTTACACACCGGGACTTCAGCCGGAAGCTGACTATGTAGCAGTTAAGATGCCGGTATTCTCCTTTGAGAAGATCCGCGGTGCTGATATCAGCCTTGGACCAGAGATGAAGTCTACAGGAGAATGTCTTGGTATTGCGAAGACATTTGATGAAGCACTTTATAAAGCATTTATCGGAGCAGGAATCAAGCTTCCGAAGCATAAAAACATGATCATGACAGTCCGTGACGAAGACCATGCAGACGCAGTAGAGATCGGAAGAAGATTTGAGAAGATTGGATACCATATCTTTGCTACAAGCGGAACAGCACGTGCACTGAATGAGGCAGGAGTAAAGGCTACTCCGGTTCGTAAGATCGAGCAGGAATCACCGAACCTTCTTGACCTGATCCTCGGACATAAGATCGATCTTGTTATCGATATCCCGGCACAAGGTGCAGAACATTCGAGAGATGGATTTATAATTCGTAGAAATGCAATCGAGACAGGTGTGAATGTACTGACTGCAATTGACACAGCGTATGCATTGATCACAAGTCTTGAGAATACAGATATTAAGAAACTGTCACTGATCGATATTGCGAAGGTGCAGTAGGATTTGTTAAACAAGGAATCTAACATAAGAGCAAGAACAGTTACCGTATGTGGTGCCTGTTCTTGCTCTTATGTTATATACTTATATTCCAGTGAAACGAATTCGAAAACAAATTTTGTTACTGTTCCTGTTCTTCAACTTCCGTAATTAAAGAGCTGCTTGTCACTCCTATATAAACGCGGTATAATAATTTTATTAATAAGCAGTCTTTTTAAGCTTTACTTTTTAATGAAATCAGGACTGCAGAAAAGGAGGACTCGGCTATGAAGATAGATATGCATTGCCACGTGAAAGAGGGGTCCATAGACAGCAGGGTAGGAATTGAGGAGTATATTACGATACTTAAGGAACACGGATTTCAAGGAATGGTGATCACGGATCACGATACGTATAACGGCTACCGCTACTGGAAGAAGAATTTAAAAGGAAAGAAACATACCGATTTTGTAGTACTCAAAGGAATTGAATATGATACAAGAGATGCAGGTCATATTCTTGTGATCATGCCGGAGGGCGTGAAGATGCGTCTGCTTGAGATGCGTGGAATGCCGCTTGCACTTCTGATCGATCTGGTTCACCGTAATGGTGGAGTTTTGGGACCGGCACATCCATGCGGAGAGAAGTATATGAGTTTCACCCATGCGAGAAGATATTATCTCTCACCGGAAATCGTCAAGCGATTTGATTTTATTGAGACATTTAATTGTTGTGAACCGAAAGATTCTAATGCAGGAGCCTTGAAACTGGCAGAGAAGTATGGCAAGGTGATGACAGGTGGAAGTGATTCCCACAAGACAGACTGTGTCGGACGGGCATATACAATCTTACCTGAACCGGTCAAAACGGAGACAGAGCTGATCTCTTTGATCCATAAGAAGACTGCGTTTAAGACGGGTGGTGTCTACTATAATAAGACGACAAAAGAGAAAATCGGAAAGGTAAATAAGCTCCTTGTATATTCCTTCTGGGTATACAATAAGAGTGGTGAATTGATGAAACGTCGTGGGCGGAACAAGAAAATGGAAGAAGAACATCCATTTGATCCGATTGATCCGATCGAACTGTATTATCACTCATAATTGTTTCAGGATAGTTACTATGCTTTCCTGTAAGTACCAGGTGAAACACCATATTTTCTCTTGAAAATGCGGTTGAAGTAGGACAGGTTGTCAAAACCACTGGCATCAGCAATCATCAGAATAGAGTCATCGGATGATTTGAGAAGTCTGGCAGCCATTGTAAGCCGGTAATCATTTAAGTATTCAGTGAATCCGATTCCCATGTGGGCTTTGAAGAACTTCATGAAATGGGATTTACTATAATAAGTAAGTTCAGCCATGTCATCAATCGTTAGTTTTTCTGTATAATGATTTTCTACGTATTTTAAAACAGTTTTCATTTTCTCCAAAGATTTTGAATTGGAGGAAGTGGAGACTGTTTTTTTCTGACGTTCAGAGATCAGAAGAAAGAAAAAGTTAAACAGAGAACTTTTCACAGCAAGCTGCCATCCAGGTGTCTGATCAGCGCAGACAAGGTCTATCTGTCGGATACAATTGCTTAATGCTTCAAAAGATCCGAGAGCCGGAGTGAGAAAATATTCAATAGGAAGAGAACCATCAAGAAGCGGAACGATGTATTGAATCATGCACAGATCGTTTGCTCCGGAAGAAAGTAAATCTGGTTTGAAAATAATATTTTCATATTCCATTTTAAAAGTATTATCCTGTTCGATGGCATGGAGACATCCAGGGGGAATAATAATAATATCTCCACTGTGAACCAGACGCTTATCAAAGTCCACAGAAACAAAACCCTGCCCTCTTTTGATGACAACAAGTTCCAATTCGTCGTGCCAGTGAAGCGGAACCCCGGGAAAATCGAGAGGGATTGAGCAGAGATAAGTATTATAAGGAAATTCTGCGGATGTATGTGCTTTTGTTTCATGGTAATTCTGATATTCGTTAATGTTCATACAAAAATGAGATCCTTTCGATTAAATATTATCTGACAAACCTGTTAAACAGGATTGAATCATTAGAATGATAGTATTGTACAATAAAGTGCAAGTATATTGCAAGATATTTGAAGATAATCGTATTAAAATACAATCATAAGTTGAAAACAAAGAAACAAAGTATGTAACATAAAAACAGAATCAGATTTGAAAGGAGAATATTCAAATGAACATTCAGGAAACATTACAGCAGAAACTTGGCAAAGAGATTGCACAGGCTTCCAATGAAGAAATCTATGGAGCACTTCTTAGCATGGTGCAGGAAATGGCGGGAGAAAAGGAACGTACAGATAGTAAGAAAAAACTGTACTATATTTCCGCAGAATTCCTGATTGGAAAACTGCTTTCTAACAACATGATCAACCTTGGTATTTTTAATGAAGTAAAAGATGTACTTGCACAGAACGGTAAGAATATTGCAGAGATCGAAGAAGTAGAGCCAGAGCCGTCACTTGGTAATGGTGGACTTGGACGACTGGCAGCATGTTTCCTTGATTCAATCGCAACACTTGGACTTGCAGGAGACGGTGTCGGACTGAACTATCATCTTGGACTTTTCAAACAGGAGTTTAAAAATAACCTTCAGAGAGAAACTCCGAATCCATGGATTGAAGAAAAATCCTGGCTGAAAAAGACAGATGTTGTTTATCCGGTATCTTTCAAAGGACTTAATGTAAATGCGAGAATGTATGATATTGAAGTAACAGGATATAACAATAAGACAAATAAATTACATCTCTTTGATATTGACTCTGTAGATGAGACAATCGTAGAGGATGGAATTGCTTTTAATAAAGAAGACATTGAGAAGAATCTGACACTTTTCTTATATCCGGATGACAGTGATGAGAACGGAAGACTGCTTCGAATCTATCAGCAGTATTTCATGGTAAGCGCAGGTGCACAGCTGATTCTTGATGAATGTACAGCAAAGGGATGCAACCTTCATGATCTTGCGGATTATGCAGTGATTCAGATTAATGATACTCATCCGACAATGGTAATTCCAGAACTGATTCGTCTTCTTGTAGAGAGAGGCTTAGACATGGATGAGGCAATCGAAGTTGTTTCTAAGACATGTGCATACACAAATCATACAATCCTTGCAGAGGCACTGGAAAAATGGCCTGTATATTACCTGAAGAAGGTAGTTCCGCAGCTGATGCCGATCATCGAAGTGTTGGATGATAAAGTAAGAAGAAAATATGAAGATGAAAGCGTTTCTATTATTGACAGAAATGATACAGTTCATATGGCACACATTGATATCCATTACGGATTCAGTGTAAACGGTGTTGCTTCTCTTCATACAGAGATTCTGAAAGAGACAGAACTGAATAATTTCTACAAGATTTATCCGGAGAAGTTTAACAATAAGACAAATGGTATTACATTCCGTCGCTGGTTACTGCATTGTAATCCGGCTCTCACAGAGCTTCTTGATGAACTGATCGGAGAGGGATACAAGAAAGATGCAGCTGAACTTGAGAAACTTCTTGCATTTAAGGATGATGAGAAGGTTCTTGACAGATTAGTAGAGATTAAACATGCAAATAAAGAAGCACTCTGCAAATATCTGGAAGAGACACAGGGAGTAAAAGTAAGCCCTGATACAATCTTTGATATTCAGATCAAACGTCTGCATGAGTACAAACGTCAGCAGCTGAATGCATTATATATCATTGATAAATATCTTGAGATCAAAGCAGGAAAGATTCCGGCAGCACCAGTGACAGCAATCTTTGGAGCAAAGGCAGCACCGGCTTATGTGATCGCAAAAGATATTATTCACCTGATTCTCTGCCTGCAGGAGATTATCAACAATGATCCAGAGGTAAGTCCATACCTGAAGGTTGTTATGGTTGAGAACTATAATGTAACAAAGGCTGAAAAATTAATTCCGGCTTGCGATATTTCCGAGCAGATTTCACTTGCATCGAAAGAAGCCAGCGGAACAGGTAATATGAAATTCATGCTGAACGGAGCTGTAACACTCGGAACAGAGGATGGAGCAAATGTTGAGATTCACGAACTTGTTGGAAACGATAATATTTTCGTATTCGGTGCTTCCAGCGATGAAGTAATCGAGCATTATGCAAAGGCTGATTATGTCGCAAGAGATTTCTATGAGAAGAATCCTGCGATCAAGGCAGCAATTGACTTTATTACAAGCGAGGAAGTTCTGAAAGTTGGAGAGAAAGAGAATCTTGAGAGACTGCAGCATGAGATTATCAGTAAAGACTGGTTCATGACTCTTCTTGACTTCGACAGCTATAAAGAAAAGAAAGAAGAAGCATTGAGAGCTTATGCAGATCAGAAAACATGGGCTAAGAAAGCACTTGTAAATATTGCGAAAGCAGGGTATTTCTCATCTGACAGAACAATCGAAGAGTACAACAGAGATATCTGGCATCTGTAAGAGGAGGAGAAGAACGTGAAAAGAGCGAGCGGAGTATTATTACCGGTATTTTCATTGCCATCAAAATACGGAATTGGCTGTTTCTCAAAAGAGGCGTATAAATTTATTGATCAGTTAAAAGAGGCTGGACAGAGTTACTGGCAGATTCTGCCGCTTGGACCGACTGGATACGGGGATTCCCCGTACCAGTCTTTCTCCACATACGCTGGAAATCCATATTTTATTGATCTGAAGACACTGATTAAAGAAGGACTTCTGACAAAAAAAGAATGTAAAACGTATGATTTTGGAGAGCAGGCAGACAGTATTGATTACGAGAAAATCTACAATTCAAGATTTAAAGTGCTGAAAAAGGCATTTGAGCGTTTTGAAAAAGATGAAGCATATGATAACTTTGTTAAAGAAAATGCGTACTGGCTGGATGATTATAGCCTCTATATGGCAATCAAGGACAGTAAAGGTGGAATCAGTTGGAATGAATGGGAAGAAGCCCTGAAAAACCGCGAGGAAGCAGCACTTGAGAATGCGAGAGAAGAACTTGCAGAAGAGATTGATTTTTACAAATTCCAGCAGTATGAATTCGATAAACAGTGGTCACAGCTTCACGCTTATGCAAATGAACAGGGAATTCAGATCGTTGGAGATATTCCGATTTATGTTGCATTTGACGGTGCAGATACATGGGCATCTCCGGAGTTATTCCAGTTTGATGAAGAGAATAATCCGGTGGCAGTAGCAGGATGTCCTCCGGATGATTTTTCTGCAACAGGACAGTTGTGGGGCAATCCGCTGTATAATTGGGAATATCATAAAAAGACAGGATATGACTGGTGGATTAAGAGAATCCGTCATTGTCTCAAATTATATGATGTAGTAAGAATTGATCATTTCCGTGGATTTGACGAATATTATTCCATTCCTTATGGAAATGAGACAGCAGTGGATGGAACATGGATGCCTGGTCCGGGAATGGATTTGTTCCATACAATTGAAGAAAGACTTGGCAAATTGAATATCATTGCAGAAGACCTTGGATTCCTGACAGAAAGTGTACTGCAGATGTTGTCTGACAGTGGATTTCCGGGAATGAAAGTAGTTCAGTTTGCATTTGATCCAAACGGAGGTTCAACATATCTTCCGCACAATTACCCGGAGAATAGTGTTGTGTATACGGGTACTCATGACAACGATACAACAAGAGGTTGGTATCACAGCACAGATAAAGCGACGCGAGATTTTGCAAAAGAGTATATGAATGCACAACGCCTGGATGAAGATGATCTGGCGTGGGATTTCATCCGACTTGCAATGAGCAGCAAGGCCAATCTTTGCGTGACACCAATGCAGGATTTACTGAACCTGGATGGCAAGGCAAGAATCAATGTACCGTCTACACTTGGCGGAAACTGGACCTGGAGAATGGAGAAAGGACAGTTTGATGAAGAGACGGTGAAGAGATTGAAACGTATGACATGGTTGTACGAACGCCTTCCGAGAGAAGTTGAAAAGAAAATAAAATAGTACAAGAGAGGGACTATGTTGATGAGCATGGTCTCTTTTGTGTTTTGACTATTAAGGGCATTCGCCCTATGTTCCCCACCCCTACCAGCCTGTTGCAAGCAAGCTTGCAATAGCTGTCGTGTTTTGAAATGTATGTTACGCATCAGCAACAACCGAAAGAACTGACGTCCTTTCGGTTAAGAGCATTCGCCCTATGTTCCCCAACTCTACCAGCCTGTTGCAAGCAAGCTTGCAAAATCTGTTAGGGTCGGGGAACGCAGATACTAATTTTCAGAATATTCTGAATTGCATGAAATATATAAAAAACATTGACAATTAAAACTGGCTATGATAAGATAACATTCGTCGCTGAGAACGGCACTGAAAACTATAGAACAAAGACTTGATAAGAGGAAGGCGCGGAGGCGGACAGTCCCTGAGAGAGAA